>WLWI01000698.1_pt1 | contig 30158 bp, 26 predicted proteins | sample 6701501 | NCBI WGS metagenome assembly WLWI01 (sample SAMN12718690, study PRJNA515312) | sponge metagenome | isolation source: marine sponge | host: Mycale hentscheli | place: New Zealand: South Island, Marlborough, Capsize Point | collected 2014-11-01 | reverse complement strand
TGCAGCCCGCAGTCAGCAGGAACTATCTGAAGCGATCACACAAGCGTTCGAAGAGGTTTCTCCCGACGAGGTAATCGGCTGGTTTTCTTCGTGCTACATCGCGATACCTCAATCGTGAAGCGCTCTAATGTCCGTTTCATTAATAGTCAAAATCCCCGCAGAAGTATTATGCGTCCTTCAAGACTCTTCTGTGTTTTCTGAAATATCCTCGTTCTCAGACGTCTCGGATTCTCCGTCGTTATGCACGATGGTTGAGGAAACTAGTTTGTCGTCTTTTTTTAGGTTAATTAATCGGACGCCTTGTGTGTTACGGCTGATCGTCCTCAGATCTTTGGTCCCCATTCGTATCATCTGGCCTGCTTCGGTAATCAGCATAATAGCATCATTATCCTGGACACTATGAGCGCCAATTACTTTCCCATTTCGTTCAGTGGTCCGGATCGTAATAACACCTTTTCCGCCCCGGTTTCTGACTGGATATTCTCCAAATGCGGTGCGTTTTCCATATCCGTTTTCGGCTATAGTCAATAGCGTTGCTCTTGGATCAACGACTTCAATACTGACGACTTGGTCATCTTTTTTACCCAGGGTAATGCCTCGTACACCCCGCGTTGCGCGCCCCTGATTTTGAAGCCGTTCTTCATGAAATTGAACGCTCATCCCCTGCCGCGTAATAAGCATGACACGATCATTTCCATTGGTTAATTTAACGTCAATCAGTTCGTCGTCTGTGTCAATGTTAATAGCAATGATGCCTCCCGCGCGTGGCCGTTTAAATCCGCTTAGCTGAGATTTTTTGACGACTCCTTTTTGAGTGGCAAAAACGAGGGATTCAGTCTCAGAAAATTCCCGAACTCGAATCATGGCTGCAATTTTTTCTTCCCGATTGATTTCCAGCAGGTTGACAATGGCTTTTCCTTTCGACGTGCGCGTTCCCTCCGGAATATCGTATACTTTTTTCCAATAGACACGTCCATTTTGGGTGAAGAAAAGTATGTAATCATGTGTCGAGGCCATAAACACGTGTTCAGCAAAGTCTTCATCCTTGGTATTCATCCCCATCACGCCTTTGCCACCACGACGTTGTTCGCGGTAAACATTGGTCGGTACTCTCTTGATATATCCGCTATGGCTAATGGTTATAACGGTGGGCTTATCGGCAATAAGATCTTCGATGTTGATCTCGTTTTCGGCAGCTACAATGTCTGTTCGACGTTCGTCGCCATACGTTTTGCGTATTTCTGTAAGATCTTCTTTTATAATCCCGTAAATTTTTTTCGGATGGGCTAAGAGGTCGCGAAGATAGTTGATTTGTTTGATGACTTCCAGATATTCTTCTTCGACTTTATTTTGTTCAAGTCCTGTGAGTTGGTACAATCGCATCTCTAAAATGGCATTGGCTTGGATTTCGGATAATCCAAATCGTTGGATCAGATGCGCTCGTGCCGTAGCCCTATCTTTTGCTTCACGTATGGTTTTTACCACTTCGTCTAGGTTATCAAGAGCGATTTTTAGACCTTCGAGGATATGGGCACGTGCTTCGGCTTTTTCTAGGGCAAACTGAGTTTTTCGGGTCATCACCTCAAATCGATGCTGGATAAAGCATTGCAGCATCCGTTTCAGGTTCATGACGTGAGGTCGTCCTCCGTCAATGGCTAAAAGGATGGCTCCGAAAGTAGATTCCAGTGGTGTTTGTTTAAAGACATTGTTCAGAACGACTTTGGGTAACGCGCCTCTTTTGGTTTCCACAACGAGACGGATCCCGTCTTTGTCAGATTCGTCCCGAATATCAGAAATGCCTTCGAGCTTTTTGTCGTGAACCAGTTGTACCATTTTTTTGATCAACGTAAGCTTATTCAGCATATACGGAATTTCGGTGATAATAATGCTTTCTTTGCCATGTGACCCTTCTTCAATACCTGCGCGTCCTCTTACTTTAATAAGTCCTCGACCGGTTTCGTACATATTTCGTATAGGGCCTAATCCATGGATAATGCCGCCGGTTGGAAAGTCCGGTCCTTTTACGAATTCCATAAGCTGATCGATGGTAGCGTCAGGAAAATCAATGAGGTGAATGCTGGCATCAATGAGTTCGTTCAAGTTATGGGGAGGAATGTTGGTCGCCATTCCAACAGCAATACCTGTGCTACCGTTCGCAAGAAGATTGGGGATTCTACTCGGAAGCACGTGAGGTTCTTGTAAGGTTTCATCATAGTTGGCCCGCATGTTGACGGTTTGTTGGTCGATTTCACTAAGGAGCTCGTCTGAGAGGCGATTCAGTTTACATTCCGTATAACGTTGGGCCGCCGGCGGATCCCCGTCAATGCTGCCAAAGTTACCCTGCCCGTGGATTAATGGATACCGAAGGGAAAAATTTTGAGCCATACGAACGAGTGAATCATACACCGCCGAATCACCATGAGGATGGTATTTTCCCATGACTTCACCGACCACTCTGGCACATTTTACGAAAGGACGATTATGGGCCCATCCCCCTTGACGCATAGCGTATAGAATACGTCTATTGACGGGCTTAAGCCCATCGCAAGCATCGGGCAATGCGCGACCAATGATTACGCTCATCGAATAATCGATGTAGGCGTTTTGCATTTCGTCTTCGATATTGATTAAATCTATTTTTTGAGGTGTTGGGTCCATTATTTTTCGTTCAAGGTTTTCTGTTTAGGGTTCTTGGTTTACATATATCTAAACGTTATCAAGCAGGTCGGGAACCCTGGACGGTATTTTATTTAAACATCTAAATTCCGTACGTTGAGGGCATTTTCTTCGATAAATTGTCTTCGCGGTTGGACTTCGTCTCCCATCAGAATTGTGAAAATCTCATCTGCACGGACCGCATCCTCCATGATGACCTGTAACAATTTCCTGTTTTTAGGATCCATGGTGGTTTCCCATAATTGTTCAGGGTTCATCTCTCCAAGACCTTTGTATCGCTGAATGTGTAGTCCTTTTCGGCCGAAACCGCGCACGTTGTCTAGGAGTTCTTGCAAGGAGTGAATGGGCGTTTTTTCATCATCTCCGTTTACCAAGGTGTAAATAGGTTCTTCCCCGCCCACAAAATCATCCACCCGTAATCCCATTTTCTCTAGTTTGAGGGCTAATTTTTTTAATGCAAGTGCCGAGAAAATTTCTCTCCAGCGAAAAGTATGCTCTTTTGTTTTCGTTTGTTTTTCTGCATCCGTGAAAATTTCTAATTGATGGCCTATATCTTCTTCGAGCTTTTCGCGTAGTTCTCTTAACGCGGCTTCTGAATAAACAAAGTGATGTTCATCTTCGTTTTCTTTTTTAACGGTTACACGATATTGAGGAAAATTTCCAGATGTAGGGTCTCGATGCTTTAAGTATTCTTCAAAAGGGATCCCTTTCCCCGAAATACGGTGTCCCAATTCCTCGAAATCCATAAGGAGTTCTAATAATGACTTTAGCTTATTTGGGTTAAAGACTTCTTTGCCATCAAGTTCTGAAAGGGATAAATCTTCCGTTCCCAAATCTAGGAGAATGGCTGTTAACTGGGCATCGTTTTCTACATATTCTTCACGTTTCTTTCGTTTGATTTTGTATAAGGGCGGTTGGGCAATATAGATATAACCTTGCTTAATAAGTTCTGGCATTTGGCGATAGAAAAATGTAAGGAGTAACGTTCGAATATGTGATCCATCCACATCGGCATCGGTCATGATAATAATACGATGGTAACGAGCTTTACTAATATCAAATTCTTCAATACCAACGCCCGTTCCAATGGCGGTTATCAAGGTCCGAATTTCTTCGTTATTTAGCACTTTGTCCAGGCGCGCTTTTTCGACATTGATCACTTTCCCGCGTAAGGGCAGGATCGCCTGAAACATTCGGTCTCGGCCCTGTTTGGCCGAGCCCCCTGCGCTATCTCCTTCGACGATATATAATTCGCAAAATTCGGGGTTTCGCTCTGTGCAGTCCGCTAATTTTCCCGGTAGCGATCCACTGTCGAGCGCGCCTTTACGCCGCGTTAAATCACGCGCTTTACGCGCGGCATCCCGTGCCCGGGCGGCAAGGATGGCTTTATCGATAACACGTCGAGCAACAGAAGGGTGTTCTTCTAGATACGTTCCAAGCTCTTCGTTCGTGATCGATTCAACAATACCCTGCACTTCACTGTTCCCGAGTTTGGTCTTGGTTTGACCTTCAAACTGCGGGTCGGGAATTTTTATGCTAAGCACAACGGTGATTCCTTCACGGATATCATCACCGCTCATGGCTTTTTCATCTTTAAGGATTTTATTGCTTTTGGCGTATTGGTTAATGGTTCGGGTGAGCGCCGACCGGAATCCGCTTAAATGGGTACCCCCTTCGATCGTATTAATATTGTTTGCAAACGAGAAAATATTCTCATTGAACCCGTCATTATACTGGAGAGCGACTTCGGCGTGTATTCCATCTTTTTCTTTTTCAAAATAGATGACTTTGGGATGCAATGGATTCTTGTTGCGATTCAGATGATTTACAAATTCGGCAATGCCCCCTGCATATTGAAACGTTTCTTCGCGCTGCGAGGCTTCTTCTTTGAGGATTATTTTTATACCTTTATTGAGAAATGCCATTTCTCGTATACGCGTAGCGAGGGTATCCCAGTGAAATTCTATGAGAGGAAAAATTTCGGGATCCGGATAAAAAACGATTTGGGTCCCTGTACTTTTTGTGTTTCCAATCGTCTCTAGTTTTGTGATAGGAGTGCCCCGCTCAAAACGTTGATGGTGAACCTGTCCATCCCGGCGTACTTCCACTTCAAGCCATTCACTGAGAGCGTTTACGCAGGATACCCCTACACCGTGCAACCCCCCTGACACCTTGTAAGAATTGTCATCAAATTTTCCGCCTGCATGCAACGTCGTTAAGACGACCTCAACAGCAGGTTTTTTTTCTGTAGCGTGAATATCAACAGGGATCCCTCTTCCGTTATCGTTAATGGTAATGGAACCATCGGCGTTGATCGTGATTTGAATATGGTCACAATAACCAGCCAACGCTTCGTCAATGCTGTTATCGACGACTTCATACACACAATGGTGTAACCCACGAATCCCGGTATCGCCAATATACATGGCAGGTCTTTTTCGGACCGCTTCGAGTCCTTCCAGAACGGTTATATTCTTTGCACCGTAATCGGTATTTGACTCTGCGGTTTCCGCATCAGGCAGGGTTGCAGATTCCTCATTTTGCATCATTGTAAAATTCCTTCAAAAGTTTTGGCAAAAAACGCCACATCATTAATAGGCAACATAAACAGAAAATTATATCAAAGCTTGACTCTGTATGCAATGGATTAGAGCCTAAAAAGGTCCTTTTTTAAAAAAAAGGAAGCGGTTACTTGTAAAAACAAGTATTTATTGCTAGATTATATGCTATGAGATCGAATGGAATCGATCGGCTTATTATTAAACATGAAGGTGAAATCGAAAAAACGGTTTTGTTAGATCGCCCCATGATGAGAATAGGGCGTGCTCAAGAATGTGATATTCACCTTGAAGACTCCGGTAAAAACATATCTCGTTATCACTCGATCCTCCAAAAAAATGCGGATAAAAAAGAATTTAGGATAAAAAACGATGAAGGAAAGGTCGGAACCACAATAAACAATAAACCTATTCACGACTGGACGGTTTTAAAACGTGGGGATGTCATTGCGATTGGTTCCTATCGTCTGATTTATACGTATGGTGAAACGGGTATAGAAGACCAAGATGCCACCGTTGTTGGTGCACATCCGTTTAAAAGAGAAAATGATTCGCTGGGTCTAGGTGGAACGCTTCCCTTGGAGAGCGAAAGTACGTTGAGGCTGTCGACTCGACAACCTCCCAAATCCAGTATGGATCAGGTTCACCTAAAATTTATAGCGGGTCCTTTTAAGGGAGGCGAACAGATATTGAATATAAGTGAGTTCACGATTGGTTGTAACCGGACCAATCAGGTTTGGCTAAATGATCAGTCCATATCTTCTGTTCATGCGGAGTTTTACAAGTTAGCCAACCAGTACTTTGTTAAAGAGGCAGCGCGTAATAGTCAGATCTATGTGAACAATAAAAAAGTTCGAAAAGAGACCACTCTAAAAAGTGGCCAGAAAATTCGTATTGGGTTGTCTACGTTCAGATTCATCATGCTTCACGAAGAAAAAGGGAGCAGGTTCACGAAGATTTCTATTTCCGTTGGGGCCATTTTGTTGGTGGGCCTTCTCCTCTATTTGGGGTTAAAGTATGTACATATTCTTTAAATATGTTCTCCTTCGGAGAGCGTCATTTATAGTCAGTTGGTACTACGTGCCGTCTTTTTAAGATATGTCAGTCTCTTTAAAAACTTTTTGTGTATGGGCTCTGTTATCGATTCTTGTATTCGCGGAGAATGGAGCACCTGTGCGAGTTATTCCACGTGGTGGATGGGCTGTAAGCAACCGGACCTTTTCCATTACCTATCAACCCACGCGTCATGCCGATCGTTTTGTTAAACAGTGGCTTGATTTAGCAGGAAAACATATACAGGTTTCTGATGCTTCTCGACAGATTTTTGAACAATTAGCGAAAGCGAATGGGGCCGGGCAGTGTGTTCAATGCCATAGTGTCGAATTAACCGAAAACGGATCTTTGGAAGGTCCAATGGAAATCACGTTCTTTAGACGAAGCAACACACCTCTTGACCTCCTTCTCGCATAAACCCCATCTCTTAACCTCTGTGAAAAAAAACGCTGAGGGTAAAGCAATCGATCCTGGAGACAATCATGTTTGCATGACCTGTCATCATATCGATAAGGCACATGAGATAAGGGCTAACTTTCTTGACAAATATCATCGACCTAAAAGCTCTAGCCGTGACTTCATAGGCAATTTTTCTCCTATCACGATAACGGATTGCTCAACATGTCATACCGAAAATAGCGCAGGAGAGCATTGCACGATCTGTCATTCGTATCATGCCAAGTGATATGAGTCTTTTGGGTCTTCCAAAGGCATGAGTCCTGGTACTTTCTTCTTTCTGTACGTACCAGGGACGTATTTCCATATGACCCGTTTTTAAGGTCCGGAACCCCTGCTCGACTTCGGCTAAATCTTTATAACGTTCATGGGCCATTTCGGGACCGGCTTAATCTTTGGTTAAGTCCGTTCGCAGGACACTAACATCCGTCGAGTTTAGAGGCGTGGGCCAGCTTCCTTGGCATCTTCTGGAGGTCAAGCCAGCGTGAACCGATCTCTTTAATTGAAAGCCATTTTTCTATTTTGAGCTTTTTCAGACTCGCCTGTATGCATTTGGGTTGGGCTTCTACTTTGGCACGAGAGGGCTCCTCTAAATACAGATTACTCCATTCAATGAGCTTTTCTATATAGTGTCTCTTGGCTTTGCGCTGCTGGTCTATCTCTTGTTGACGAATGGGATTGCGCCGAAAGACGAGAAGCTCATCACCCTCCCGTTCCATAGATTAAGACCAGTAATTACTGGGAGGCAAAGATCTCGCATGGATAATGTTCGGCCTCATCTCTCATCTTCTTACACCACAGAGCGGATGATTTTCGCGAAAAGAACGTGTTTACGGAGACAACGTATGCAACGACAGGCCTTACTCCGAAAACACACTGCCCTTCATCAAGAATCCCCGCGCTCTGCTCAAGACGCTGGTTATGAGATCGTTCCAGTGGCAAGATACTAGAGTTGTGAGATATACGGACTAGCGCGCTGTAAGTGAGACCCTTTTGAGTTGAGCCACTATAAAGGATTCCGTCTCTCGTAATTGTGTAATAAGTAAACGAACAGTGTCTCCATGTTCCACATCTTCTAAAGCTAGTCCAACATCATCTAATGACTGGATTTCAAAATCATTGATACGGGAAATGTACATCCCCGGTTTTAATCTTGCTCTTTCAGCAGGCCCTCCTTTTTCAATAGAAACCAATGGTAGCCCACGGTTAAAACGCAATAACTGGGAAAGGGTCTCTACTTCCTGTTCAAATTGGACCCCTAACAGGCGTTCAGCCTTCTCCTCACTTGATAACGGAGATAGAGAAACAACTTCTAATGAAACCCAATGACCTCGCCCCTCCCGCTCAACCTCAAGATCAAGTCGATCCGCAATTTCAACACCGAGAAAATATCGATTATAATCTAGCAAACTATGAACCCGTTCACCGTTCAACGAAACAATCGTATCATTGACGCGAATATCTAAATTTGAAGGAATATGTTCTTCATTAATCGATGTAATTTTTAAAACCCCATTCTGTTCTTCGCTTTCAAAATCTGTGCGTATTTTTTTAATTGTTTTAGGTGCAAACCAACGATTGACAAGCTCGCGGACCCGTTTAGTCGGCACGGCGAAACCAATATTTTGTGCCTCCTTATTAAACGCAACATTGATGCCAATAAGCTCGCCATTCACATTAACAAGAGGCCCTCCTGAGCTTCCTGGATTAACCGCTGCATCTGTTTGGAGTATATCATGATATAAAACCTCTCCCTGGTAAAGGGCCTCTCGATTTTTTGCAGATAAGACACCAACCGTCACCGTATGCCCCAATCCAAAAGGATTCCCTAACACAACGACTTGTTCTCCCAGCAAAAGATCGTCGTCTTCTGCAAAGTCAATTGCCTTAACACCTCCAGGAACATCAATTTTAATCAACGCTAAATCATTGATCTCATCACTGGCCACAATACGAGCTTCGTACATTTCTCCATTCTCCAAAGTTACACTAATTTCTGCAGCTCGTTCAATAACGTGATAATTGCTGAGAATATACCCATTTGTATCGACAATAACGCCCGACCCCAAAGAATGCTTGAGCGGATAGCTTTGAGGCGTAGGAGGCGGCACAAATAGATCAGAAAAAAATTGATCAAATACGTTTCGACGAAGTCGCCTATAAGAATCATTCTGCATCACATTAACGAGTCGTTTCGTGCTGATGTTGACAACACTGGGCAATACTTTTTCAACAGCATCAATAATCGGAGTCCGGCGCCCCTCTCCACTAGAAAAAGAAGGGATCAAACACATGATGCTTACCCAAAAGATATTCACAGATTTCATTGTTTTTAATTTGTTATTAGGTATTACCTGGATCCGTCAGTTAAACGCGGTTTTCTGCACGAACCATTTGGGCCAAAAGGAATTACAAAAAAGCCTCGACACACCCAGCGGGTGCGCCTGCGTTTTTTTGCAACCTTTTGCCTCCAAAGCATTCGCACAGAAATCCCACGCTTAACTGACGGATCCAGGATCAAATCAGACCTCAACACTTCTAATTCTCTTAATCGATTTTTCTGTCTTCGAATACACGCATTATAATCAATAAGAATGTCTACAATTTCTTCACGAGTGACAAGACTGATTAGCTTATCGGAAACTAGCCTCTCAGCAAATTCTACTTGAATTTTTCTTACCTGTTTCATAAAAAAATTGGTCATCTCAATATTTTTTTGAAAGATATCTAACATGCCCGATATTTTTCTTTGCCCCCAAATAGGAGGGCAAGGAATAAAGGTTTGACGAATGGTCTCTATATCCATCTTTTCGCCTTGAATATTCATCAGACTCCAATAAATCCATCCGATATCAATTCGACTCACATCTACTCGAACATAATAAACAATATCCAGCGGCCAAAAATCTTCTTCGACTCGGTGAATAAATATTTCTCTTTTTCCCTTTGCGATTATAATACCAGGGCCTTCAACATATGGATCTGAGCAGTACGCGTTGACCTCTTCCGGTCCCCAAACAGGAATATTACCCGACCCGGATTTTTCTTCATCCTTTGCTTTCCCACACACAAAATCACAAATTTCGCTAACAGAAAGACAGATCCCTGGATCCGTCAGTTAAACGTGGGATTTCTGTGCGAATGCTTTGGAGGCAAAAGGTTGCAAAAAAACGCAGGCGCACCCGCTGGGTGCGTCGAGGCTTTTTTATAATTCCTTTTGGCCCAAATGGTTCGTGCAGAACACCGCGTTTAACTGACGGATCCAGGAGATCCAACTATCAGGAATTTTTTTGCAATTACTTATTCTAATTTTTCTCATGATATCTTTTTTAGAAAAATAATTAGTATTATTCTTTGGATAAATAATTATCAATATAATGATAAGAATATTTTATACTAAATCAACTATTTCCTTGCATTTTCCTGAAAAAAAAATTGAAATCCTAAAAATAGTCTATACACTACTCAACCATTATGACACGTATTCCATGTGCATTTAGTTGTGATAAAGAGTTTCTCGCCATTATTGATGAGCGAACAAATGTGCTTGGCATGAATAGATCGCAATACATCATTCAGGTTTTACGCAATGATATATTCGATGGGCAGTTGACCCTAAAAGTGGTTGCCGAAAAAAAAGCAAAATATAGGCCGGACAAGAAAAGAGGTAAAAGCAAATAGCGATCCGGTTTGCTTTTTAAAATCGACAACACAATATCCTGGATCCGTCAGTTAAACGTGGGATTTCTGTGCGAATGCTTTGGAGGCAAAAGGTTGCAAAAAAACGCAGGCGCACCCGCTGGGTGCGTCGAGGCTCTTTTGTAATTCCTTTTGGCCCAAATGGTTTGTGCAGAAAACCGCGTTTAACTGACGGATCCAGGAATATCTATTTTTTGCATGAATCCGTAGCTTCGACTTCTCGTTTTTGAAAACTACACCATTGTGTAAATGGGTTTACAATGTAGTGATAACAATGACGACAAATAGAAGTGGACGGACCTTCATTTAATAAAGGCAGGGGGGGATTCAATATGAGGGTCTTGACCAAAGACGTCAGGAGCCAAAACTGTTTTGAAGTCGATCTCAGACTCAGATTTATAAATATACCCACAGGATGAGCAAATCCATGCTTCTCCTGTTCGGGTAAGACCTGTATATTTTGGTTTTCTAATAATCCAGCTCTCTTTTCCACAGGCCGAACAAATAATCTCTTTCGATTCTTTGGACATAATCCTTTTTTACCGCAGAGACATTGAGAAATTTCCATATTGACTTAGACTTATAACACATATATCATCCTACCTAGTGTATCAATAAAAGTGTAAACCGATAAGGATACGTACTATGAGCAAAGTTTTAAGAACCTTTATCATTCTCACCATGCTAGTTAGTATAACAGCCCTTGTTTTAGGCTATTTACTTTCCGAACAACGCAACGCTCTTAAAACAAGAATTCAAAAACTAGAAAAAAATACGGTGCAAGTCGCCAAAAACCTTCGCCATGAAGATTTGAATTCAACTAAACAGCTAAAATTTTACGAAGTTATGGATCGCCCTCTGAAAAAACTAATGGTTCATTCAGAAAATATGTATATCGAATTACAAGATACAAAACAAGAATTGGACAATAAAAATCTTGAACTTACACAAACGAAAGAAACCCTCGTTCATAAAGAACAAGCACTCACTGAAACGCTGGCGACCGTTCAAAGTCTAGAAGAGACGCTGTCTCAAACACAAACGGATTTATCTCAAGCCCAAGTGGCTACCGAAACAGCCCAAGTGGAAAAACAAGAACTCGAAGACCACATCACAGATTTGAGGACACAGCTTGCGGAGTCAGAAGATAAGACCCTTGAACTAGAAGAACAAGTAACCCAACTCGATGATCTCGTAGAACGCTTGAGTCCTGCAAGAGGTCCTAAGGAATTGAAAGAGGGTGTTTCGGGAACGATTCGCGCCATTAGTCCTGATTGGAATTTTGTGGTGTTAGATATAGGAAGAAAGAACGGGCTTGTTCCGGAAGCAGAAATGATGATTCATCGTGAAGATCGTTTAGTGGGAAAGATTAAGATTGCATCGGTTGAAGATGAAATGGCCGTTGCCGATGTACTACCCAATTGGGAACAGATGCCCATCGAAAAAGGAGATCGAGTTCTCGCTGTCAATTTCAGATAATAGATTTACCCATTCGGATTTTTAACTAAATACATATCCCTATTCATGAAGTATATTATACCTTCAATTTCTATATTCATTTCTTTCTTGGCAGCCATGTTATTTACAGGATGTGCAACTACATATTCTAACGCGAACGATTCCGATCTACCCTGGAACACGCCTCAACCCTGGGAAGCGTCACCCTCTATTCCTGGGCTAGACAGACAAGATTGATTCAGGGATTGTGAACGATAAGATAAGGCATCGATCCTTTGAACAAGTGCCTTTATTCTGCCTTCCTAAATCCAGACCTCCTGACACTCGCGGATCTTTAGGTAATACCCGAAAAGGATTTCATTGTAGAACTGGAGTTGTTGCCCCATCTCAAAATCGGCTTACAGCCTCATAAACCTTAGAAAAAGGTCGAGCACATCAGGAAGTTCTGGAATCAGTTACTTTTCTCCTGGATGCCATTCTTCCCGTTGGTTTTGATCATCTTCATTTAAGGCTTCATCAAAAGCACCCGCCAAATCTACAAGTTCTTCACCCGGCCTTAATCCTTGCAACATTTCTTCATCCACCTGAAATTCGTCATCTGGAACTTGAGCCGCTTTTATACTTAGACCGATATGACGTTCGACCGCATCAATTTTAATGACACGTGCTTCAACTTCCCGACCGACAGAAAGAACATTTTTAACCTGCTCAACGCGATCGTCGCTAATCTGACTTATATGAACTAAGCCATCAATCCCCTCCTCTAATTCAACAAAGGCGCCAAAGGGAGCTAATTTTGTGACGGTGCCTTTAGCGATTTGGCCTACTTGATATTTCGAGGCAATGTTTGACCATGGATCATCTTGAGCCTGTTTGAGACCTAGACTAATTCGCTGGTTAGGAGGATCGACTTCAAGGACAACACAATCAATTTTATCATCTTTGCTTAAAATCTCAGAAGGATGATGAACCTTTCGAGTCCAAGACATGTCAGACACATGAATCATACCATCAACCCCTTCACTAAGTTCAACAAAAGCGCCATACGGGGTGAAATTACGAACTTGTCCTGTGACACGCGATCCAATAGGATACTTTTCTTGTACAAGTTCCCAGGGATTAGTCTCGGTTTGTCTTATACCTAAAGATATTTTCTTCTCGTCGGCATTTAAACTCAAAACAACGGCTTCGACCTGATCACCTACGGAAAGTACATCGGAGGCTCTGACAACCCGTTTGGTCCATGATAATTCTGATACATGCACCATTCCTTCGACACCTTCTTCTAATTCTACAAAAGCCCCATAAGGCATTACGTTAACAACTCTGCCCTGTATCTTGCTTCCGAAAGGGTATTTTCCATTAATATCTTTCCATGGATTTGTTGTCTTCTGTTTAAGCCCTAGAGAAATTCTTTCTTTTTCATGATTGATTTCGAGTATCATAACTTCAAGTTCTTGGCTAATGGAAAGCACTTCAGAAGGATGATTAATTCGACCCCAACTAATATCTGTAATATGCAAAAGGCCATCCATTCCATTTAAATCAATGAAGGCTCCAAAATCAGTAATATTTTTAACAATACCTTTTCGAATCTGGCCTTCTTCAATTTCAGTGAGAAGTGCCTTTTTCTGGTCACGACGCCTTTCTTCAAGTAGTTCTCTACGTGAGAGAACGACATTGCGTCGTTCTTCGTTGATTTTTAGAATCTTAAATTCGAGTGTTTTTCCTAAAATTTGATCGAGGTTTCGAATAGGAACAACGTCTACTTGTGAACCGGGAAGAAAGGCATCAATACCTATATCAACAATCAGCCCGCCTCGTACGCGGGATTTGATTTCGCCTTCAATAAGGCCACCTTCTTTGTAATCGTTCACGACACGATCCCAGTTGCGTTTTAACTCAGCGCTTTTTTTGCTGAGGACAACCATCCCGTCGTCGTCTTCTAGTTCTTCGAGGAGCACATCAAGATCGTCGCCTGGATTTAATGTATCAATATCATTAAATTCAGAAACGGGTATTAATCCTTCGGATTTATAGCCAATATCTATGAGAACATCTGTTTTTCGGACTTCAAGAATTTTGCCACTGACAATGGAACCCTCTGCAAAGTCTTTGAGTGTATCTTCGTACATTTGTGCAATCGAAATTTGTTCATCTTTCCCTTCGAATTGACTCAAATCAAAGTCTATATGTTTTTTTTCTTGTGTTGTTTGTTCAGTCATTTTTTTTATTTGTTTTCCTTACTCGTAAAAATAAACCCGGCAACGTGCTACTCTCCCATCCCATAACAGGATAGTACCATCGCCGCTGAGGAGCTTAACGACCGTGTTCGGGATGGGAACGGGTGTGACATCCTCGCTATAATTACCGGGAAAAAGATGTCAAAAGCCTAAAAGTGAAAGGTCAAAAGAGAAGAGACTCTCTTTCTTTCGACGTTCAGACCTGAGACTTTTGACTCTTATAAAGAGGTTACATAGAGAAGGACTCACGGCAACTCTGAACCAACAGAGTCACCGTGGCCATTAAATAAATGGTCAAGCCTCACGGCTGATTAGTACCGGTTAGCTAAATGTGTCGCCACACGTACACTTCCGGCCTATCAAGGTCGTCGTCTTCGACCAGCCTTTAGTCCCGACGCGCTTACGCGCTCGGGAAGGGAAACCTTATCTCGGAGGGGGCTTGGCGCTTAGATGCTTTCAGCGCTTATCCTTTCCGTACATAGCTACCCAGCGATGCCTCGAGGCGAGACAACTGGAACACCAGAGGTACGTCATTCCTGGTCCTCTCGTACTAAGGAATGCTCTCCTCAAATTTCCTGCGCCCACGGAGGATAAGGACCGAACTGTCTCACGACGTTCTGAACCCAGCTCGCGTACCGCTTTAATGGGCGAACAGCCCAACCCTTGGGACCTTCTCCAGCCCCAGGATGCGATGAGCCGACATCGAGGTGCCAAACCGCCGCGTCGATATGAACTCTTGGCGGCGATCAGCCTGTTATCCCCGGAGTACCTTTTGTCCGTTGAGCGACGGCGCTACCACTAGCTACCGCCGGATCACTTAGACCTGCTTTCGCACCTGCTCGACGTGTTAGTCTCGCAGTTAAGCACCCTTATACCTATACGCTCCACGCACGATTGCCGACCGTGCTGAGGGTACCTTCGTGCTCCTCCGTTACTTTTTTGGAGGAAACCGCCCCAGTCAAACTGACCATCTGACACTGTTCCTCACCCGGTTTCACGGGCCAAGGTTAGAATCTCAATTAGACAAGACTGGTATTTCACTGATGGCTCCCCCACTCCTGACGAAGTGAGTTCAAAGCCTCCCAGCTATGCTACACATGTATAACCAAAACCCAATATCAGAATACAGTAAAGGTTCACGGGGTCTTTCCGTCCTTCCGCGGGTATCCGGCATTTTCACCGGAACTACAATTTCACCGAGATCCTCGTTGAGACAGCGCCCAGATCGTTACACGATTCGTGCAGGTCGGAACTTACCCGACAAGGAATTTCGCTACCTTAGGACCGTTATAGTTACGGCCGACATTCACCGGGGCTTCGGGTCAGAGCTTCTCTCACCGAAGTGAGATAACCCCTTGCCTTAACCTTTCGGCATTGGTCACGTGTCACACCCTATACGTCCTCTTACGAGTTAGCAGAGTGCTGTGTTTTTGATAAACAGTCGCCTGGGCCTTTTCACTGCGCCTCTCTAAAGCTCAATCTCCAAAGAGATATCACCTCAAAGAGGACCCCTTATTCCGAAGTTACGGGGCTAGATTGCCGAGTTCCTTAACGAGGTTTCTCTCGCGCGCCATTGGTATACTCTACCCTCCCACCTGTGTCGGTTTGCGGTACGGTCACCTAATATTCAACATTTAGAAGCTTTTCTTGGCAGTATAGCATCAATTAATCCGCTTTGTCCGAAGACGCCACGTCCTTACGGTTTTCAGGATTGTTCCAACGGATTTTCCTATCGGAACTCCCTACGACCTTCGACCATCTATTCCATCAGATGGCTAACCTAGCTTTCTACGTCACTCCATCACTCCTGTTAAGTGGTACAGGAATATTAAACCTGTTCACCCATCGCCTACGCCTTTCGGCCTCGGCTTAGGGACCGACTAACCCTGGGCGGACGAACCTTCCCCAGGAAACCTTGGGATTTCGGCGGCCAGGATTCTCACCTGGCTTTTCGTTACTCATGTCCGCATAATCACTTCTATACAGTCCACTATTTACACCTTGGCTCATACCAAGGACCTTTACAGGCTCGCTTCGACCCATATAGAATGCTCCTCTACCACTTCCTCCGGAAGAAGGAAATCCGCGGTTTCGGCATCTGATTTAGTCCCGATCATTTTCGGCGCAGGATCACTCGACTAGTCAGCTGTTACGCACTGTTTAAATGATGGCTGCTTCTAAGCCAACATCCTAGCTGTTTCTGCAATCCCACATCCTTAAGCACTTAATCAGATTTAGGGGCCTTAACCGGCGGTCTGGGCTGTTTCCCTTTCGACTACGGAGCTTATCCCCCGCAGTCTGACTCCACACGTGACTGGAATGGCATTCGGAGTTTGAGTGGCGTTGGTATCCTGGTAGGGACCCTATTCCAATCAGTGCTCTACCTCCATTCCGAGCATTCGTGCAGGCTAGCCCTAAAGCTATTTCGAGGAGAACCAGCTATCACCGAGTTTGATAAGCCTTTCACTCCAACCCACAGCTCATCCGAGCGTTTTTCAACACACAACGGTTCGGACCTCCATTCTCTGTTAAGAGAACTTCATCCTGGCCATGGGTAGCTCACCCGGCTTCGGGTCTACCCCATACGACTCAACCCTCCTCCGCACAAGGCTTCGGACGGCATGCGCGCTATTCACACTCGCTTTCGCTTTGGCTCCTCCCTTTCAGGGGATTAACCTTGCCATATAGGGTAACTCGCGGACTCATTATGCAAAAGGCAAGCGGCCATACTCCTTCGCACGAGGCTACGGAGTACTACCACACCTTGTAAGCACACGGTTTCAGGTTCTATTTCACTCCCCTAACAGGGGTTCTTTTCACCTTTCCCTCACGGTACTAGTTCACTATCGGTCATCAGTTAGTATTTAGCCTTGGGAGGTGGGCCTCCCGGATTCAGACAGGGTTTCACGTGTCCCGCCCTACTTGGGATACCTTTAGAGTTTGTTTGGATTTCGTATACGGGGCTATCACCCTCTATGGCAGAACTTTCCTGAACTTTCTACTATCCTCGCAAATCTCATATTAAGGTCCCGCAACCCCTCCCTGTAAACAGGAAGGTTTAGGCTGTTCCCCGTTCGCTCGCCACTACTTAGGGAATCACTGTTGTTTTCTTTTCCTCAGGGTACTGAGATGTTTCACTTCCCCTGGTGTCGCTTCCTAGCCCTATATATTCAGACTAGAATAATGCGGCATGACCCGCATTGGGTTTCCCCATTCGGAAATTCCCGGTTCAAAGCGTATTGGCCGCTTCCCGAGACTTATCGCAGCTTATCACGTCCTTCATCGCCTACTGATGCCAAGGCATCCACCGTATGCTCTTATTAGCTTGACCAAAGTCTTCAATCTTTTTTAATCTTGATGAATTTGCTTTACCCTTCTCTATGTAATTTTCAAAGAACAAACGCGGTCTCTCGACCGTGTTATTAGTTATCGGTTATTCGTTATTAGGAAGAGTAAACCGTCACTCCTCATTAACAAATAACCATTAACTAATAACCTCCATTCTACGCTCCGCGCCAAATGGTGGGCACACCTGGACTCGAACCAGGGACCTCGTCCTTATCAGAGACGCGCTCTAACCAACTGAGCTATGCGCCCCCACGAATTTCAGACTGCAGATTTCGGATCTTAAAATCCACAATCTGCAATCTCCAATCCGCAATCAAATTGGTGGAGGCAGACGGGCTCGAACCGACGACCTTCTGAATGCAAATCAGACGCTCTCCCAACTGAGCTATGCCCCCGAGATTCGAGTCGAAGGTCCAAAGGCCCTCTTTTACTTCAGACCTTGGACTTTTGACTTTCGGCCCACAATAGATTCTTTTTACTTCGCACCAGAATTAGTGCGATTTGCTTTAGCTTGTGATACTTTTTTTTGAAGTTGGTTACCCAACATTCTAGATCCATCTTGCCGAAGCAAAACGGACCACTGTCCTAATTCGATTTTAGGTTTCGGATTTCGGATTGGGGATTTATATCCGCAATCGTCAATCTTCAATCCGTAATCGAACTACTCCTTAGAAAGGAGGTGATCCAGCCGCAGGTTCCCCTACGGCTACCTTGTTACGACTTCATCCCAATCACCAACCACACCTTCGGCACCTTCTTTCCGCCAAGGCGGATTAGATCAGCGACTTCGGGTTCAGTCGGCTTTCGTGATGTGACGGGCGGTGTGTACAAGGCCCGGGAACGTATTCAAGGCGTCGTAGCTGATACGCCTTTACTAGCGATTCCAACTTCACGGAGTCGAGTTTCAGACTCCGATCCGAACTGAGGCCAGTTTTGGGGATTAGCTCCACCTCGCGGCTTTGCATCCCTCTGTACTGACCATTGTAGCACGTGTGCAGCCCAGGGCATAAGGGCCATACTGACTTGACGTCATCCCCACCTTCCTCCTGCTTATTACAGGCAGTCTGGTTAGAGTGCTTTCCGTCTTTCGACGAAAGTAGCAACTAACCACAAGGGTTGCGCTCGTTGCGGGACTTAACCCAACACCTCACGGCACGAGCTGACGACAGCCATGCAGCACCTGTGCACCGTCCAGCCGAACTGACTTCCCCCTTTCAGGGGAATACGACGGGCATGTCAAGCCCTGGTAAGGTTCTTCGCGTTGCATCGAATTAAGCCACATGCTCCACCGCTTGTGCGGGCCCCCGTCAATTCCTTTGAGTTTTAGCCTTGCGGCCGTACTCCCCAGGCGGTACACTTAACGCGTTAGCTCCGGCACGGAAGGGGACAATGCCTCCCACACCAAGTGTACAACGTTTACGGCTGGGACTACGAGGGTATCTAATCCTCTTCGCTCCCCCAGCTTTCGTGCCTCAGCGTCAGTATCGGTCCAGAGAGCCGCTTTCGCCACCGGTGTTCCTCTCGATATCTACGCATTTCACCGCTACACCGAGAATTCCGCTCTCCTCTCCCGTACTCAAGCTTGGCAGTTTCGGATGCCGTTCCACGGTTGAGCCGTGAGCTTTCACATCCGACATGCCATGCCGCCTACACACCCTTTACGCCCAGTAAATCCGAACAACGCTCGCCACCTCTGTATTACCGCGGCTGCTGGCACAGAGTTAGCCGTGGCTTCCTCTTAAGGTACCATCAAGTCCCGGTTGTATTAAAACCGAAACGATTGCTCCCTGTATGACAGGAGTTTACAACCCGAAGGCCGTCATCCTCCACGCGGCGTCGCATGTTCACGCTTTCGCGCATTGACAATGATTCTCGACTGCAGCCTCCCGTAGGAGTCTGGGCAGTGTCTCAGTCCCAGTGTGGCTGACCATCCTCTCAGACCAGCTACCCGTCTTAGCCTTGGTAAGCCGTTACCTTACCAACAAGCTGATGGGCCGCGGGTACATCCATAAGCAATAGGTTCCGAAGAATCCCCACCTTTAGATAGTCCCGATATGCATCGGGATGACCGTATTCGGTATTACCCCTCCTTTCGGAGGGCTATCCCCAACTTAAGGGTAGATTACCCACGTGTTACTCACCCGTTCGCCACTGTCCTTTTCAACTTCTTGTCCGAAGACTTGAAGCTAAAAATTCTCGTCCGACTTGCATGCCTAATCCACGCCGCCAGCGTTCGTTCTGAGCCAGGATCAAACTCTCCATAAGAAAGTTCGTACCCTTACGAATAAGGGTTTTGGCTTCAATTTAATTAATAATGGGGCTTTTCTTCACGAATGAAGAAAAAACCTCACACAAGCTTAAAATATCCCACTTGTTTTCCTTGCAGAAAATAAGCAGGATGGGCAAATCACACTACTTCTGATTCGAAGTAGTTAAAAAATCTATTCACATTTCAAAGAACAAAACTAAATTCGAAGATTGAGGATTCCAAAACACCGTTTCAGATTCAGCAAAATCCTTAATCTTTGAATTTGATCTTTTGCGACTCAAAATCTACATTAGATCTTCTTTCGCAGTCTCTGTCAACAGAATAAATCTAAAAATAAATCAAATTTAAGTCTTTCTGACACAAAAGTAAGCGGCATTTATACCGACTTTTTTTTTAGATGCAAGGGCTAACTGAAAAAAACTCTCTTTTATTTTTCCAACCCCCAATTTCCCGAGTTTAGGTTTAATATTAAATATACAGTATGGGGCTCCTGGATTGTTTAAATAATACTTTTGATGTTCCGCTTCCGCCTCATAAAATGGAGAGGCCTCTACAATTTCCGTAACAACCCGATGTTTGAGCTGACCCGAATCATTCAACGTGTTTTTTGATCTTTCAGCGATATTTTTTTGTTCATCATTATAATAAAAAATGGCCGACCGATACTGAGTCCCCATGTCTCCACCCTGTCGGTTGAGCTGCGTGGGATCATGCGCTTTCCAGAAAATATCCAGCAACTTTTCATAGTCGATTTTATCAGGATCATACATGATTTGGATAACCTCAGCATGACCTGTTGTTCCAGAACAAACCTCCCTGTACGTTGGAGATTGGGTATGGCCACCCATATAGCCTGATCGAACAGATAGCACCCCTTTTATTTTCTCGTATACCGCCTCAATACACCAAAAACAACCCGCGCCAAACGCAGCAAGCGCTGAACCAGATGAACTCGACGGATCTTGGTTAAAGGTCGTCATCATCAAAATGCGAAAGGATTAAGATACTCTGCGCCGAAAACCATTGATCCACCCAAATGACCCGTGAGCCCCACAAAAAGCGCAGCCATAAGAACAAGACACATGGAGACTCGACATAAACTCGGTTTATTTTTCTTCTCAGCCTGACACCGAGCTATCAGTGCGGTTAACACAAATCCAAACGTAGTAAATGCAAAAAACTTATGTCGACTCAACAAAACCCCAACATCATCAGGATTCGATATATGCAAATGATGAACCCACCCTGAAGCCAACGCAGGAATAAAAACAAGAGTCGTCCCCACCAGCAAAAATAGATCCCATGATCCGACCTCCCCAGGCCATTTCACTTTTGCCAGCGTTACAAGAGCCGTTAAAAATAGCCACGCAACAGGGAAATGAATCAGGATCACATGAATACGACCGAAGAAAACAGCGATTTTAAAAGATGACACGGTAGTCTCGGAATCATCCATGATTTTAAAATCCTCTATCACTTCAATGCTATCATCTGAACCTACAGAAAATGGCGAATCTGTATACACGTTTATCGGTGACAAGAAAAGGATCAAAAAATAACTAGCGCAGAGAAGCCCTAACCAAACTGTTTTAAATGAAATCATATAAACTGGACTATCTTTTATCCTATCCATCCTGTAATCCTGTCCAAAACTCTTTCGGGGTTGGGGGATTTGCATTTCTAATCTTCGTTTAGTTTACACCCTAAAACATTATATATCAGGAGCCGGCCGAAGTTCCAAAACAATCTTTTCATCAGTAAAAGTTATTGGACATTGCGGCAGATTTTTGGGAGCTGGAGGCTTAATCACGTTTCCATAAATATCATATTTTGAACCATGACACTTACACCAGATTTCTCCCCACTCTCTTTTATAAAGGACTTGGCATTTCTTATGGGTACATTCCGGAACCAAAGCAGACATGGTTTTAGGTCCTGTACGTATAAGCAGAACCTTCTTCCCTTTAATCTTGAGCATAACGCCCCCCTTCTCTGTTTTGAGCTGGGAAGGCATCTTCGATGCAGGAATTGTTATCTTAGGAAAATCTTCTTCCGCTCGGGTCAAAGGAGCGAAGAGAGAAGACAGCGTCGTCCCAATTCCAAAAAACAACATTCGCTGAGAAAAAGCTCGTCGCGAGCATTCTCCAGAGGTCGGCATATCCTGTTGGGAATCTTTCATAGGGTTTTCTATAACAAAAATTCACGGGTAATACTAAACCCAATTACAACTTCATCATCATCAAAAGAAGTGCCGGCAGCTAAACCGTCCAGCGTCATATACTGAGTATTCGCACCGACCAAACTAAAGGTATGCCCATGCGTAACAAATTTTAAAGCACCCGCCCACGCTGTCGAACTCGCTTCATATCCCGCTACAGGCGCACTCCATTCAGCAGAAAATAAAAGGCGATCTGTTAAACGCAAGATAGCAGCACCCATAATCGCGGTACTATCTTTCTCATCCCCAGCTGTCTTTTCGCGAGCGGTTGAATTATCGTGATAAAGAACACCGCTGCTAAAATAAAACCGTTTAAAAAAGCTACGCCCCACCAGAAGCGATCTAAACCCACTCCACGCATCCGTATCATCTCTAATCGTATAAAGAGAACTCCCGCCCAACAAAGCAAGATCAAGAGCGTGAGTTGTCTCGCTTAACAATTGTAGCCGAGAACTAAATTGGTAGGTATCAAACCGTTCTACTGTTCCATTTAAACGCCGCACCCCCACGTCTAAATTATTTAACACTCCATAACTCAATCCAAATCCAATCTTTACGTCGCCGGCATCAAATCCGAAAAAATTATGAAAAGGTTCTTCATCAACAGACGTTCGATTACGATGCTCAATGCTATATTGCATACTCCCTTTACGAAGCGTCCTTGGTAACGGTAAAGATATAGATCGTTCAATACGCGCCTGATCACTCGCATCTCTGCGAAGCACGTCACGATCGGAATATTCCATCTCTCCAGCGTCCGTTACTTCAAAATTAAGTTCTTCTTCATTGGCACTCACCTTACCTATTGAAAGATTAATGCATAAGCAAAGAACACTACTCAAAAAAAATGGATTGATGGTTTTGATCACTTGATTTTGCTCCTGCGTTTATACGCTAATTGTCACAGCATGACTATGGCCTTGATCGATACTGGACGTTTTTGTTACAGATGCACTTTGACACAAATTTTGCAAATCCGAACTACTTAAGGTAACGGTGTGAGTATGCCCGCCAAAACAATTAAGCTTGATAGAAGTAGACCCTGAAACAGAACAAGTATGTGTATGAAAATTAGCTACTTGAGAACATGAAGAAGGCGGACAACTCTGTGTCCCCCCTCCGCCGGATGATCCACTCCCGCTCGAACCATTTGTGCTGCCCGATGAACTATTTGACGTTGTACTTCCCGACGAGGTGACTTGAATTTGTTCATTCGTCGCAACAATATCATTTATCGTCAATTCTCCCTCTTCATCCACCGTCAAAATCGCGTCATACTTTTCGTCTTCACACCCCGTCACTTGAATGGATGCAGCGGTTAGCAAAGATAGTTTAGCTAACTCCTTCATAAACTCAGGACGATCTATTTCTTTATCCATATCAAACCTCCACATTCAAACTTCACACGCTCTGTGACTATACCTTAAATTCATTAGGGGTTCACAATCCTTTTAACATTTCCATCAAGAAATCTCAAAGGACCGCCATGATAGAAACTGGAGCGGCATAGTCACAACCAAATTTGAGGGACAACCTCATCTCTCCATGCTATTAGGCCATGACTTTTTGTCTTTCTAGTTTTTTCAGCCATGGTCCTATAATTGTATCTTTTGATACACGCTCTTGCATCTGTTTTCTGTGCTGCTCCAACGATAAACCTCGTTTTTCATTTTTACATAATCAAATGTCCTTTTCATAGTGAACAATGTGTTTAAAGTTCCAGGTTAGGACTATACCGACTCCAGCTGAATTTATAGGTTTTGAGGGTTCCCAAAATCTTCCGCTTGTATCTCTACTCGGGCTGTTGTTTGCTTCAGAACTTCGGGGTTAATCTTTTCACTCGATGATTTAATGAGGGCTGCGGACTCTCCAATAAAGGAGGAGAGGGCATTCCTGCATAACTCTTGATTTCCTTGAATGATTCTGTTGATGGGAATGCTGTCAGAAATTTTAAGTTGATCTCTTATAATGGTTTCTTGAGAGCGCAACGTAAAGGAATCTTTACAATTGGAGCATTTCCCTTTTTTCCCAACGTCTGCATCGCGAATCCATAATTTTTGACCACAATGAATACAGCTAATTTTGGTTTCACATTCGCCTTCTGTCCGACATATGAGCACCAATAACGGAACGACTTTGTCCTTTGGGAAATGATTATAAATCGCTTTTGTTTTATCGAGGGATATAAAGTCCAAAAACCGAACAAGGAAGATCATGCCATCGGCCTTGCGAAGCGTTGCATCCCACGCAGGATTTAAGCGAGGATCTCCGGCGAGGACTTCTAGCTGGATACGATGTTCATTTAGGTGTATGCAACCGGGGCTTTCGATGTCATGGCTACATACGTCCGAAAGAAACAAAGTTTTCGACCATCTCTTGATGTACGCTCAGAGTGACAATAAGCGCTTTTTTATCTGGAAATCCGATTTTCACAACAATCCTAGTTAAACAAAAAAGATGGTTGTGAGCAAGAAATATAAGCTCTGCAAGGAAAGTATAAAAAGCTTGCCATTTGAGAAGGTACAAGTACCCTCCCGTTAAACCTGAAATGGAGGACGTGATGGATATTGATTTAATTTTCAAGGTACTCATAAGCCTTATCGGCGGATTAGGCATTTTTTTGCTTGGCATAAAAAATATGTCTGAAGGTCTTCAGGCCGTGGCGGGCAATCGACTTCGAAAACTTATTGGGCATGTGACGGATAATCGACTCCTCGCCGTTGGGGTAGGAACATTAGTCACCTGTGTAGTTCAGTCTAGCTCTATTACAACAGTGATGGTGGTTGGGCTTGTCAACAGTAGTTTTATGACGTTGAAACAAGCCATAGGGGTTATTTTAGGCGCAAATATTGGGACCACGATTACCGGATGGATTCTTACCCTTAAAATCGGTAAATATGGACTGCCCATTCTAGGCCTTTCTGCGTTTCTGTTCTTATTCTCCCGTCGGGAACGTTTGCGATATACGGGTATGTTTCTGATGGGGGTCGGCATGATCTTTTTTGGATTAGAACTGATGAGCAATGGTCTCAAACCCATTCGAACGGAACCCCAATTTTTATACTGGTTTCAAACTTTTCAAGCAACCTCGTATCTCGGTGTACTAAAATGCGCTTTGGCGGGATGTATACTTACGTTTATTGTCCAGTCTTCCTCCGCTACCTTAGGCATTACCATGGGGCTTGCAAAAACAGGTATTATTGGTTACGAAACCGCGGCCGCACTGGTTCTTGGAGAAAATATTGGAACGACCATTACCGCCTTTCTGGCCTCTTTGGGGGCTACAACAAATGCAAAACGCGCGGCTTATGCTCATATCTTTTTTAATGTCATCGGGGTCTTATGGATAACGTCTATATTTTCTCTATATATCACTACTATACAAAAAATCATCGGCTATAATCCGAACCTGATGATAACCCAAGATGGAACAGAAACGTTTCCCTATATATTACCCGCTATTGCCTTAACCCATACCCTTTTTAATGTTGTTAATACATTTATTTTCGTTCCTTTTCTGCCGTACCTCGCAAAATTCGTAACCTTCTTAGCGCCCGATAAAGACGTGAAGGAGACCCCTCATTTGATCTACACGGATATTCGGATGCTGAATACCCCCGGCCTAGGCATTGCACAGTCCAAAAAAGAAATTTTATCCATGGGATACCGTGTCGAAAAAATGATGAATCAACTCAAAGAGATCTTGGCAGACAGCAAATTGGACCAAAAACAAATACGCCATGTTTTCCATCAAGAAGAAGTTTTAGATAATGTACAAAAAGAAATCACTCTTTTCTTAAGCAAACTCCTCTCTGGACGGGTCACCTATGAATTAACCAATGAAACACGAAAGCAACTTCGCATGGCCGATGAATATGAATCCATTAGCGATTACATTAACAATGTTTTAAAATTATATATTAGACTTCGCAAAGACGATCTGGATCTGTCTGAAGCCGGTCGAAAAGAAATTTTAGAGCTCCATGATCAAGTCAATGATTATATCATTCTGATCACACAAGCCATTGAAGAAGAAAACGCCGATATCCTAAGTCGCGCGCATACATACTCAGAAGCCATAACGCATCTGGTAAAGGACTTCCGAGGCCGACACCAAGAAAGGCTACGGGAAGAGAAGGTGCTCCCTCTTAAAAGTTTAACGTTTATGGACATGCTTACTGCCTATCGGCGCATGAAAGACCATAGCCTTAATATTGCCGAAGCGTTAGCTGGAGAAAAATAGCCTGCGGGCTAAAACTGTATGGTAAGTCCAGTCCCCGCAGAATAACGAGTATTCCCCGTTTCTACGGAAGCAAGTGCTCCGTCAATACGGAAAATGTAATGCTGTCCTAGCGCATGCTGAAATTGTAGCCCAACCCCTATGGCATCTCCAAATGCAGATGTTGTTTCCGTCGTATCAAAACGACCTCCTAATTCGGCAATGAGTTGGGAGCGTGTATGGTTAAAGAACATTTGATACCCAATAGCGCTTCCAGCTACATCTTGAGCCGTATTGTCTAGGGGCGCCCCAATTCGACCAATTCCTGAACCAGCAAATAAAATGCCTGCGGGCCCTAAAGGGCCTTGTGCGGTTGCACGGCGAGCCAGGGCGGAGTAGTGATCTAAAGCATAAAAAAGGGTTATGTAGACGAGGTTTTCAGAGTATGCCGGTGTATAAGAAACATCGGCAAAAAAAAGGGTCCCTTCATCAACAGAGCTGCTGGGTTCATCGGTTATGGACGTATTAATTCGGAGACTCGTGTTATAGAGCCCTACACGTTGTATAAACCCTAAACCCAGGTGTAAACTATCACCACCAAATCGATCATCGGGGTTTGAGGATTCTTGTCTGTCGGAATCAACATAAGCAATATCGAGGTCCATGGAGGTTTTTTGAAAGTCTGTAGAAGAAAATAGTCCAAACACCTCGGCTTTGTTATCTTCCATGCTACCTGTTCTATTTATGTCGTTCCACCCGTAAAGGGTGTTTATTCGCAGGTTTGAAGATTTAGGAAAAAATAGGTTATTTTTTGTGAGACCAATTGCATCGATGCTGTCATCGATCATAAACCCGTTTTGGAAGGTAACGGGCTGGCGACCGATAGCAAACCCTAGATCTAAACCCCTTGACTCTCCCGGGTCGAAAAAAGGAAAGAGTTCGCCAAGATCACCTTCAAAGAAAAGCGATTCAAGGCTTTCATCAAAAAACTCTTCGAACCCTTCCTTGCGTTGAGTGATATCGTTAAATTGATATCCGGTAAAGTCTGGGGCTTCGTCTAAGGGGCGAAATCCAATAAGAATCCGTTCCGTAGGTGTAAGAGCAAGGTTAAACTGGAGGTCTAACCGGTTCACCCATTCGGTAAACGAGGTGGAATCATCTGTACCTCCATCAAAGGTTTGTATAGTTGATCGAAAGGTTCCAAACACAAATAAAGAAGGTTGCCATACCGCATCTGTGGGTAGGGTAAAACCCTTTTGAAGATTTTCCGACCCTAAAAAGCGGTCACCGAAAAGATGAAGTCTGCGAGGTCGATCAGGAAAGGTCGGGTTTGTGGGTTTTTGAACAAAAAGAGGAAAGGTTTTGTGGAGTAGAAGACGATTGAGGCGCGCTTTGTCTACAGGACCCAACGCGGAAAAGGTCTGGTCATATGCATTGCGTAATCCTTGGCTAATCGATGAATTTTTCCATGGAGCAGGCTCATATAAGTTGGTCCGCCGGAGGATTCTGTTCAACGTAACGACTACACGATGTTTCAGCTCTGGTGAATAGGTGCTCTTGTCAGGAGCATCATCTAACGCTGTCTTTATGGATGAATTAAAAAGAGCATAAATCCGTTTTGAGGGAGACGGTTGTTCTTTTTTGCTTTCTTGTTGGAGGACGTTGATGAACCCTTCGAGATTGTGAATCTCATGAAGCGTACATTGCGCATCGGATTCAGGGTTAACAGGGATCGCTTCTTGAGTTAATTCCGTTTCTGAACCACCGGCCCAGGTGTTTAGGGATAGGTTAACGCTTATTAGACTCAACAGGGCAAACAGGTGGAAGGGAGGACACCTATGTTCTTTAAATAAAAGTCCCTTCAGGGTTTTATAGATCAATTTCAATCGTTTTCTCCCATAGTGTGTAGTATGCTCTCCCACAACGCCTTCGGCGATGTCTTTGGCTGTCATATCATAATCAAAACCGACTTCTTTAATTTCGTTGACCAAATTGATAGGAACCATCCCTACAATAAATTTGATCTGGGCCTTGTAGTGATCTGACTCGGTAAGAGCGGACCGATGTATTTTATAGGTCGCCCACCGCTTATCACCCGGCATAATATTGTTTTTATGGATGCGGGCCGTATCAGGACGCCCCTTTAGAGTCGACGCGTTTGCTTGTGAGTTAATGTAAGGCAGGGGTGTTAAGGAAAAAGGAATCGGTAAGATGGCTTCTCGTTCTCCGCCTCGAATACTGGTGGTAAGAAAGCGTGATTGTAAGGTAAATAACTGTTTATCAAGAGGAAGCTCGTGATTGTGAACATAAAGCGAATGGCTATCTCGGTAATCTCCATTGGGATCAAGATCCCCGGATTTGAAAATGATGTTTCCATCAAGGTCTTCGACGGTTACCTAAAGAAAAATGGTTCGCTCCCCAATAAACCCAGTAAGTACACCATGTCCTTCGGTTGCATTAATGACTTCGACGGCAAACTCAATGCCTTTATTCCGGGTTGCTTTAATGACCTTTACCTCTCCTAAATGAAACCCATTGCGAAGAACTTCGTCTCGGGCTTTCATGTATTCGTCGAGCAACTCAAACTGTTTGTCCAAAATACGACGGGCTTTTTGACGTTCTGCACGTGTTTTCCAACGCTTTGGAAAGGGCGTACGCAACCCGCCTTTTTTGACTCGTTTCCACTCTGTTTTCTCGAATTTCTTTGTGCCCCAACCCGCCTCATGGTCAAACGTTAACCATTCACGGATTGTCGCCAGCCCTTTTGACGTTGCAGGATCTTCGGCCTCGTCCCGAACTGCTTCATCATTATGGGGGAAAATACCCGGATGTATTACCGAGTGATCGGGGCCGGGAAACATATGATTGGTAAACTTTCGAGGGGGCATGGGTTTCCCATTAACAACGGCAATGGAATCCATTTTATAATTCGATTCTTTATCACCTGTAAAAGCGCCGTGTTGTACACCCATATGACAGTCTTGACAGGTGATTCCCTTTCTGGCTGCTGGAGAACGTTTATACTCACTAAAGGCTTCTTCTAGCCGGAACCCGTTATATAAAAGAACATCATGGCATGTGCCACAAAAAGCCGAACTACTCATAGGCTTAAAAAAAGATGCGGTTTTATGGATCTTTGTTCCGGACTCAGTACCTGAGTTCGTAGACAAATTATATTGTCCAATCAGTTCTAACAGCCGAATATCTTTATTGGGAGTCGATACGGGAATGTCGACAAGATTCCCTTTATCTAGAGCTAAACGGCCACTAAATCTTTCCGTAAGGAACATTAACCCGATGGCACACAATACAGGTAACCCCTTCTCGAGACGTTGGATGGCGATCGATATTGCTCATAAACTCGGGTTCTTCTAGATTCATTCCGACAGGCGTATGACAACGAATGCAGAAATCTCCATTAGATCCATTCGTCCGTTTAAAAATAGTCGCATGCATGGCATTAAAGACAGGGCTCATCTGCCCGTAGGCATGAGGAGAGACCGACCATTGACGATAGTGAGTTGGATGACATTCTTTGCAGGTCGTTGCGGGAGGATAGTCGTGTTGCCAGGGTAGGCCCCCTCTTTCTTCATAGAGTTTATTGAAATATTCCGTGTGGACATCGGAAGTCGAGGCGCTTTCTTCTGCGAAGGAGAAGGTGGAAAGAAGAGCAAAGCATACCCATGTAGATATAAATCGTTGATACATATGAAAGTCGCTTTGCTTTATTTTAAGGAACATCGAGGCCTCATTAACTCATGAACTTTCTCTATCGTTTATTTAACGGACAGGCAAACATCATTTTTTAATATCTTGATCGAGATATAGATTAGACCTGGATCTGTCAGTTAAACGCGGTTTTCTGCACGAACCATTTGGGCCAAAAGGAATTACAAAAAAGCCTCGACGCACCCAGCGGGTGCGCCTGCGTTTTTTTGCAACCTTTTGCCTCCAAAGCATT
>WLWI01000696.1_pt1 | contig 30201 bp, 17 predicted proteins | sample 6701501 | NCBI WGS metagenome assembly WLWI01 (sample SAMN12718690, study PRJNA515312) | sponge metagenome | isolation source: marine sponge | host: Mycale hentscheli | place: New Zealand: South Island, Marlborough, Capsize Point | collected 2014-11-01 | reverse complement strand
TTTTTTTTTTTTTTTTTTTTTGTTTTTTTGGTTGGGGGGGGGGGGGGGGGAACGGCCCCGGGCCCGCCATCACACTTAACCCCCCCCCCCCCCCCCCCCCCCCCCCCCCCCACATACTCTGCTGATATATGCATGCCCCACCCTCACTCACTGACTTTAAGAAGGAAGCTTCACTCACGACTAAGATCTCACTTTTCCCTCCCTTTAGCAATTTCTCTGAAGCCCCCTATATTTACTTATTGTCCTTGTCTTAGAATATGATTGTGCCAGTTACTGTGCGAAATGTTGTTTTGTAGTGAAACTTCCAGTGTTTAAGACTCGCTTGGCTTACATCTCGAGCGTTGTATGGCCACAACATCTGGTTGTTATAGCAATCTTCATGTTGCTGGGAGGAGTTTCAACATATTGTTTGTCTCGTTTAGCCGGCTATGGTGGGTGGCGGCAGCCATGCTCTCATAACAAGTAAGTGTGTCCTTTCACCTTGGTGGCCGGGCATCTGGCATATTTATAATCTGTAGCCATGTTTATTTCTGGGGCAGTTGCTGACTTCACTTTCTCTGAAAGTTGTTGTCTTTGTTGGTCTGTTGTTGTAATTTTTGTTTGGTGAGCAAATGGCCAAGTGAATTGAATTCATTAATATGCATGGTATGGGTGGTCAACATTTTTTACATTAGTGATACTTTACCATACCTAAGCTTGACTTGCTCTGCCCTTACATTGATTGGTAGCATTAAAAGTCATTCATGTGTGTGGAAGTTTAGGGGCTAGAATGTGTACAATTTTTGTGAGCTTTACGAATATTTGAAAGAATTTACTTCTTAAAAATATTAAATCACAGTACTTTTTGTATAATTTTTTTTACTGAGACGTTTGCATGTGACCTGCCTGGTTCAAGATATTGTATGCAGTCAACTGACAAGGTTTGAAACAGAGGCAGATATTTTTTTTATATATTTTGTAAAGCTTCTTATTGAGCTAATTTACTGTTTTGGTTGCCCTAAAAATTATAAGAAATTTGAATAATTTTGTAAACTTTGTGGGCAAGTATTTCCAAACTCACTGTTTGGTTTAAAGTACTTTAATTACTGCTAATTCTAAAGAGCACTTTATATATATTTATTCCACCCTTGATATCTTCACAATGTTATTTATAGGTAAGTAACCTGTGAAATTACTCACGATATTTCATGGTATATTGCACAAGCTCATTACCCTAGTAGCTATAGCAACCGGCCTAGCTTACAGTTTTCCTGGTTTTTACAGCTACCTTCTCTGGTGTTCCTACCCAACCTAATTGACTCAATTCCCTGTCACTGGGGACCAATAATTCTCCTGTGCGTTCAAACCTACTATTTCTCACTATACCAATCATCAAAAACTGTAAACAGCCAATGGAATAGAAATGGTTGTGATCTGTGAATTAGAAATGTTCATGCTCCAAATTCAACTGGTACTGTTGCTACTCAGATTTGCACTGGTATTATCAGGAGACCCTTTCCAGACTCACCTCCATATTCTTGTAATGTACCACAGCAGCCTGGCTGCAGATGGTGCAGTCTACCACTGTGCCACTATTGCCTTGAGAGACTGTCACCAATTAGCCAACTGTGGCAGAGTTCTCAGGTAGACTGCACCATCTGCAGCCAGGCTGCTGTGGTACGTTACAAAAATATCTGCACTGCACTGCATTTTCCCCGAAGATGGAGGTGAGTCTGGAAAGGGTCTCCTGATAATACCAGTGCAAATCTGAGTAGCAACAGTACCAGTTGAATTTGGAACATGAACATTTCTAATTCATACATTACAACCTATTCTACTCCATTGGCTGTTTACAGTTTTTGATGATCGGTATAGTGAGAAATAGTAGGTTTGAACGCACACAAGGATATAATATATGAATAAACATTGTATCATCATCGAGTATGTACGTGTTGAGCTTAGATGACATGTAAATATGCAGTTGGTACGGTGTGGTCAAAGCATTGTGGTTTGCTCATCAGTTGGACTAAACAGACTAATGATTACATGCTATGGATGGAAAATTTCAGAATCCACTCATCCCTCTCTGCCACATTCCCCTACTCTTATTGAGCATGTTATGATGTTTGACTTCCTGACTGGTTAAAAAGAAAATGATTAACCTTCATCGTTCATGCATGTAATGGTGAAACCCTCAGCATGCACTTGTAGGAAAAATGTTTCTCCATCAACAACGGTAGCATTTTGAACTTTGATCTACACACTAGAACACTACCATCTCCCAAATCCATTGACAAACAGGCAGAATAAATTAAGCACCTTTGGCAAAAATAATTATTTTGGCAAGTTCATGTTGTTTCTTACTAAAGCAAGCAACAATTGGGATTTGAACTGAACTTAATATTACGGCATGTTATTGTCACCCTAGTTTAATTCTAGAAGTTTGTTCAAAATTTCCAGTCATGAAGAACAGATCGAAAGACCCACAGGAATTGATACAGAATTTATTATTAGGGAGACGAGGAATCAAGATTCAGTAGATGGGTGGAGGAAACTAGGCTTGGGGTGAAGAATCACAAGGACCCATTCCCACAGTTTAGTTGCATTAGGGATAGCTGGCTCAGCAATATTGACATTTTATGGGTGCATGTTATCAAATTATAATCTACATTTGCAACTTTTAGCCAGACTTTTTTTTGGCAATTTTTTTTTTTTTTTTTTTTTTTTTTTGTAGCTGACTTTTACTGCTGACTTTTTTCTCTAGACTTTTTTCTCTAGCTAGACCTTCCTGTGTCTGACTTTTTTACAGTTAGGGGCAGAACCCTTCTAGAGTACAGGACAGCACCTGCTTGATGTGTAGCAGCTGCAAAGTCGGTTCAGCAGCTGGTGACTAGTGTAGTCGGCATTGGTTGGTAAAAAGTCGTTAAAAGGTCTCCTTACCCCAGAGACTATTTTTCTGTTAGTCACTAAAAAGTCTGTTCGCTATGGGAACTTTTTTTTATCCCTACTGTATGTAAGTTAAGCATACAAACAAACATCCTGGAAGCTCTAATTGATGTCTTGTTGAGATCTAAATATAGTATTTAACTCATATTTTCATCTGCTCCACCAGCAAAACTTTCCATTTGATTGAGTGAAGTTGCTGTAAAATGCTCAGCATTTAACTTCTTTGTCCTCTTTTTGTGTTCATTCTATTCCAGGGATATACTGATTCACTGCAATTGGTGAGCTAGCTAGCCTCGCTATATATGGTGGGTATGTGGCATGATCAGTCCCATTTGCTTTTTTAGACATTGAATAATATGGGCTAATTCACAGAGAGAGGTCAATATCTATGAACAGAAAGACAGATAGATTAATCGTACAAAGATAAGCTTATGAATTCAATGTTATACACCTCTGGCTTTCATGAAGTTTAAATGTTAAAAGTTACATTCTTGCAAGCTGCATTTTTTTCCCTTCATTTTGTAATGGGTTTGCTAAATTGTATCCTGGCTTGCACCATCTAGTCCTGGCAGGCACTATTGAGGATTCATTTATAGTTACAGTCACATAATTTAAGAAAGACAAGTACATATGTAGTTAACGACATATCATTCTCCCTGTTTGTCATTACAACATTGTCTAGTCCTCCATCAAATATATCTTTGCTGAGGGAATAGTCATTTATATTCTTAGTAGCCATACAAGTTAAATTTATCATAGTGCCATTCATTGTGATGGTGAGTGAGGTTAGTCAGAGGAACTTTTCAGGTTACGTGTAATAAGAACTAAACCAGTAAGTATGGCTTTAAATTCTTCTATGCCATTGGACTAAGAAAATTCAGCCGGAAGAATATTTTTAAAAACTTTTTTTAAATAAATGCACTAGTCATTCTGCCACTTACAAATTATGCACACAATATACACAAGTGAAAATTCCATACATGTATATCAAACCTGAACTGTCTCATTGGCTTACATAAAATTGCTTATAGTGATGAAATTACGTATATGAATAGCAATGACTATTACTGTTTATTGAGTAAGAGATGTACATTGGACTGTGCAAGGGTTAAATGTTTATGGAGATCAACATGGAGATAAACATGTAGTGTTCATGCAATAAGTTTACTAATAAGTGAGACCTAAACAATGACGTCATACTGGAACCTCTCACTCCCTGTAACCACACACAATGAAGCCTTCTCGTTAAAGAGATTAATGAATCGAATTAGCCCAAGTGGCGGACTTTGTGAAGCAATTATTACTTAGCACCACTACAGTAGCTGCGTCCTGTCTGTCACGACTACTCATAATTACCCGCAAGCCACAAAGAGTAACAGACACTAGCAGAAAGGATGTGCCCTCATTTAATAAACAAAACTTCAAAGTCTTAGTTATGTGTAACACACCCACTCACAATATGTGCTTCCAGGTATTGTTGTCAGAAATTATATTAAGTGAAGTGCTGTAATCAATTAAAGATGAGTAATTTGTCCACCAAAAGTTGTCTCTAATGTCGTCTCTAATTTCTCCGCTCCTAAATGTTAGATCACTTCACTGTTGTTGTTGATGGTCGGGTGACTGACCGGTTGTCCTGCGAACTATTGAACTTTGAAGATCATTTATATTTTGCGTACACAGCTGGTGATCTAGGTTTATTCTGACAAATCGTTCAGCAGCTCACCAATTTCTTCCGTTCACCTGCCTGCCTTTAGTCTGGTGCATCTTGTCTCTTACTATTCTAGTTTGTAATGGTATGGCGCGTAAACTGCCCATTCAAAAATGTATGGGAAAATCACTGTAATTGAAATCGCATGGGGAAAGTGAAATAGCACATAACTAAGTGAAATAGTACGTATCTAAGTGAAGTAGTACGGGTAAGTGTGCACGCGTGCAGCGTTAACCTTAGAAACGTACAGTTTGAGTAGTTTCTAGTTGGAGACAATGTTATTCCTTACCACAGAAGCTCTACCCGTATTATTTACAACAGATTAAGAGGAGCTGTAGATTGAAAACGGAAGTTCCAGCGGAAGTCAATTCTGAAATATGGAGATAGTGAGTGAACGATACAGTGTAGCTGTAAGTGCAAATGATTTTTTTTAAAGCTGGTCTACTATTAGTGAGTGATAGCACGGGTAACCTGTGCTGTTAGGGATTAATAGCACTCACAAAGAAATTGAAATAGCACTTGGCTTCACCTCTTGCTATTTCAATCATGTTACTCGTTCTATTAATCCCGAATAGCACAGTTACCCGTGCTATTACTCAATACTAATCTCCTTGGTTTTGTTTGTAATTATAATTTTGTACTTGACTGAACTTAATTGGGTAATTTATTGCTGAGGATGTGACCAACAGTCAGAGCTTTGCCTGACTAGTACAAAAAATACTAACTCACCCACTCATAAAAGTTGAACTGAGAGTCATAGATGTGATGAGATATGTCCACTTTGAGAATCTTAGACGTGACAAGATATGTCCACTTTGAGAATCTTGGACGTGATGAGATATGTCCACTTTGAGAATCTTAGACATGATGAGATATGTCCAATTTGCGAATCTTAGACATGATGAGATATGTCCACTTCTCCCCACATAACAAATTTCACTGAAAACAAGTTATGATTCGTTGTATTATATTTCTTCAATTGGTGCATAGTGGAACAGTGATGGCTAGAGTGTTGCTCAGAGTGCAGGGATATTCTGCCATATTGCATGTAAGGATTGAATTGATTTAAAGTCAGCATGTCTGCCTTTACAATAATGAAGAACCAGTTATCATTCCGCAGCTAGCATTCCATTGGAGTGCCACCAGCACATTATCCCACTCATTCTCACCAGTCTGCAAGGAAGTGAGTGCACTGCAGGCCATCCTGCTAGTTCTAAATTCATGCTGGTTTCCATAGTATTATTTATATGGGTTGATTCAGAGAATTTACACAGTGCAACCAACTATAAGAATTGAGTATTTCAGGAATGGTGTAGTGTATAAACTGGACATGATGTCTCTTCTTTTTTTTCACCAGTATTGTAGACAAAGTGTAACGAGATCCTGAACTGCTCAAGTTCTATCATGTGTAAATTCGTATGTGTATTGCACATAGCATGACTGGAAGTGTCTATGATAACTATGGTACAATATTGAATTAAATATGTTCAGTTGGTGAAAAACTTGAGATTATTAACCCTCAGCGTGTGGGCATGCGCAGGAGGGTTTAGTAGTAGTCATTGTCCTGTCTGTTTGTCGTGCTCTATTTGGAGATGACTGACAATTATTCGTTGATTTAGGTGTGAACTGACTTTTATTGTGCCACTATTTTAATTTTGGGCTCATTTCTGAGACAATGAGGAGTTGTCAGCTTTGCATAGTTACTAGCTTTCGTTGGTAATGCCCCCAACATCATGTCATAATCACGTGAGCGAATAATTTCTTGCTGCGTGCGGTAGTTTTGGTATGCACCAGAGAAATTAACCGGGTGCTGGAATTGGAGTTTTTGTGCTGCAATACAGGTGAGTGTCTCATGCATGTTGCGTTTCTCTTATGAATACGGCATTTACATCTACTTCTTTCATTACAGGAACTACATTGATAGTGATTAATTATTCTTAAACATTGGTAATAACTAGCTAAGTGTATACATAGCAGCTGCTGAAGGTTCACATGTTTTCCAAATAATTTACCACTACCAGTAGATTCTACTCAAAACTACTAATTTCTTCTTCAAAACATAACTGCCATCACCTGAAATTAATACAAACCAGTTTTTCAATTGAACACCTCTTATACAGCCTCACTCACTCGATAACTTTATTAAAATTGGCTAAACAATTTATATTGACATACTACAATAGATGTATGTATGTATGTGTGTATGTATGCATGTGTGTGTATATATAATGTGTGTGTATGTATGTGTGTGTATTTTATTTGTATTTAGGGGTGTTGTCTGTGTAAATGAATACACAAGTTTCATAGTGATCTATGGATGTGTTTTGGTAAGTGTAATTATTTTTACATTGTAATCCTGCACTATTGTGATCCTGCACTATTGTAATCCTGCACTATTGTGATCCTGCACTATTGTAATCCTGCACTATTGTGATCCTGCACTATTGTGATCCTGCACTATTGTGATCCTGCACATTGTAATCCTGCACTATTGTGATCCTGCACTATTGTGATCCTGCACATTGTGATCCTGCACTATTGTGATCCTGCACTATTGTGATCCTGCACTATTGTGATCCTGCACTATTGTGATCCTGCACTATTGTGATCCTGCACATTGTAATCCTGCACTATTGTAATCCTGCACTATTGTAATCCTGCACTATTGTGATCCTGCACTATTGTGATCCTGCACTATTGTAACCCTGCACTATTGTAATCCTCCACTATTGTAATCCTCCACTATTGTGATCCTGCACTATTGTGATCCTGCACTATTGTGATCCTGCACTATTGTGATCCTGCACTATTGTGATCCTGCACTATTGTGATCCTCCACTATTGTGATCCTGCACTATTGTGATCCTGCACTATTGTGATCCTGCACTATTGTGATCCTGCACTATTGTGATCCTGCACTATTGTGATCCTGCACTATTGTGATCCTGCACTATTGTGATCCTGCACTATTGTTCTGTTCTGTTCTCTTGGGAGATGCTGATACTTCATTGTTTCCTCAGGTGTCATAACAACCACTGGGACACAATACAAATATGCATGAGATTAAATTTTTTAGCAAAAATCTGAACATGAGTAAAGGGTTAGAAAGAAACTAAAGCCAGAGGGTATTTCTATAGTTCTGGGAATAGTGCAAGAACACTAATTGTGTGTGTGATTGTAGTAGAAACTCCATATTGAATTTTGATCGTGTGGGTTGAGTTTCAGGTGATGGAATATCCTGAGGGTCCTTCGTGTTCCACAATGCACTGCTGCAACATTTGATAACATTTCATAGTAGATCTCACCATATGTAGTTCAAAGCTTGTAAACGAGCCACTCACAAATCATCAGCAAACTGGAAATATTGCCAGTCCCATGTAGAGGCACTACTTTGTAAACGCTAAGGTCAACTTGAATTTTAATTTTGTAGACTTGTTGGATGGAGCTCTGATATTTTGTTCTTTTTATGCTATCATATGACAATTATTTAAACATACTGAGTAGCCACTGTTCTCATTTGGTTGCCATGGTACTGTAGGGTTTAGTATATGGCCTCTTCTATTATTTGGACAAGAACAATTTCATCACATTCCCAGCTATTCAGGTGAGTTTTGGATAGTCTGTGTGTGTGTGTGAGATTAGTTATGCATGAAAGAGAGTATTATTTTACCTTGATGATGTTTTATAAGTTCTTCCATATTATATAAAAAGTTAGGGTTTTTTTTTAATGATTTTTTTTTATTGTTCTTTTTTTTTTGTCCCCACAAATGCACTACTTCCAATATATAGCATATGTATAATATATGTTGTTGTTTTTTTCTAAGTTACTTTAGGCCAGCTACATCATTTACATCATAATATGCCTAAGCTACATATGCTACTTTTTTATTTTAGGCCAATTTAAATGCGGAGCAGTAAGTTGCACATAGGTGTTTATTAAATACCCTTTGAAGGTAGTGATGTCCCAAACTTGATTATGCCATGTGACTGACTCGCAACTATCCGTGCACATTCCCAGCCACATTTATGTTTAAAGTGGAAGTTTTATTCCGAATAGTTTTGTGTGCACTGAGGGTTTGCACTATGAACTAAATCAAGCTTGCGTATTTGTATAAGTACAGTTCTTATGTGCACACCATATCCAAGCACGAACCTTTCCATTTACATCTCTTTTGTTTCACTCACTCACTTAACCAAACTAATGGCTGTCTATTAAGTTGGTGGTTATGTTGTGTGTATAATCCACAGTACACATTCTAAATGAGAACATCTCAACAGCTTCACTCTGACCACTTGTGTCATGTTGCCGGCTAAATTGCTAGTTATACAATCACAAGTATTTGACCTACCAAGAACATGTTTTCAAATTAGTATTCTAATTTTAGCGGAGGAAGAACTGAAGAGAGAGTAGAGGAGGAAAGTGTGTTTGTAACTGACTTCTGTGGAAGTTAATCTGCATACATTCCTGCAATTTTACATATACGTACGTATTTTGAATTCCTGCTGGCCTGTGCATAGCCTACGTATCTCACTGAACTGAAGGCTTATTCTTTATGATTCATGCACATCTGCAAGTATTGAGTATCATCAAAGAGCAGCCTGAGGCAAATTACAGTATGATTATTTGTTTGGTAACTGCAATGTAACATAGCTTTCAAAATTGGAATATTTTTCCCCCCTACATATGGGCAATTCTGGCGTGATGGACGTACAATTCAGACACTTTATTGGGTTGTTATTTTAAACTAGAAGATTAATTCTAAGTTCATTAAATATGTTAAGGTTTGGCCTAAATTAGATATCAATCAAAATATATCCCACTTTCATGTTACAGCGTTACAGGGGAAGGGCAGTGGTTACTTAAAGGTGCGTGGCGGACGTATTCAGAAAAAGTAGAAAACACTGGTTAAGAACATTCACAGCTAAAACTCTGTGAAGTTACTGGGAGTGTTTTTCTAATTTTTTATTATTCCTCTAACTTATACACAGAAGTAATGTTTGATGTAGAATTTTTTTTTTTAATTTAGTTGTTAAAAAAAGCTATTAAATTGTGTGACAGACATACACAATATCGTGACGGACGTACATGTGTGACTCCAGAAAAGAAAACACTGTGAGCACAATGACAGACTACATGAAAAGATCAAATGTTTTCAAATACGAACTTTCCTCGACTTCCAGCAACAGTAGGTGGGTTAATAACTCACACAATATGTGTTGCTGGGTAGAAGATCTTCTCTTCAGGTCTTGACAATTTCCAGGCATTGGCACTCTTATGCATGACAACAAGTCTTTTAACAATAAATTGTTGCTTATGAGGAGATGATGGATGACTCTGCTGAAGTCATTTCATGGTTTTTCCCAAGGCTTGCTGTGAGTGATATGGTGATTCCTGGCTTGCGGTACTTGCTGTGGTGCTCACTGATTTCATAGACTTCTTTACTCGATATCTTTGATTGACAGTCTTTCTTTGAGCCGATGTTCATCTAGTTGCTGTTCTGACATGCTTTCTCTTTGAGCTTTGCGTTGGCATTTCTTTCGTTCCTGGTCTCTCAAGAGTTGAGCTTGATGAAGTTCAGAATCAGCCCGTATCTTTGCCCTTTGTTTCACTTGTCTTTCATTAGCAGTTGACATATTTCGAGGTCTATTCTAGCTATGCAGTCTAACATTGCCTGCTTCGAAAGTTCTTTATATATGTACATGTAGCATGCATGGCATTAAGCAAGCCACATAGGCTAGACTAATTGTCACTGCTAAGGTAGAATACAACTGAGTATGTAAAATGGCAAGGAAGTCAGCCGGTTGTCGCTATTTACCTGACATGCAGCAAAGCCTAGTTGACTAGACTGATTGTCACCATTACTGAAGTGAGTAGCATGCAGATTTTTTAAAATTGGCATAAAAAGTTAGTGCGGTGGTCAATTCCAGCTATAAATTGGCTTATGCGGTTGTGTCCCTAATCAATGTATGAAACTGACCACCGACTTGACCCAACCGATGGCTAAATAAACTGACAAATGCTACCTTTGACTGGGTTGTAAATTTTGACTCGCCTTCCTTCAGAATGAGTTCAAGTGTATACAATTTTCGAATAAATATTATTAATAGTAAATTACAAGAACAACATCAAAGGCAGTCGGTGAGCACAAAACGAACTAGTAGATGTAGTAACCTTCCAAAATGAGAGATGAGACCAAAATTAATAGAGAGAGAAAAAGTCAAAATCACAAGGTTTTAGAGAGAGAGAACCAACAACTGAACAAGGAAGAGAAAGTAATCAGTATAAGAGAGTAATTCTAACAGTAATTAGTGTGAGAGACAGAAATACCAATACTAGTAAGTGAATGAAGGCGTGAATTAGTTCAAATGTAAATTAGTATTTATGATCATAAGTTAATTTGCATACAGTTTTCATACAGCGGCTTCAACATTATGGTGCAGCAATGTACTGTAGCATGTAGCACCACAACAGATCAGATATTATATTATGGTTACTGGTGAAGATTGTTTGAATGTGCTGTGATACAATACTACGGCACACATTTCTTGTGAGTCATGGTGGTTAAAAGGTGGAAGTTAAAGCTACTATTGAACTAATAAAGAAATGAAATATAATTACTGTGCATTGATGTGAATGAACTATCTAAAAAATATATATACTTTTTGTGTGACAAATGTACAAGATTAATTATATCCGGAACTGAACTGTGAGCTATGAAATGTTAAAAAATATATATTATTTTGGGGGTATTGAACCACCTAAGGTTCCAAGATTGATTCAAAAATATGAAAAAGTTTTAAAAAAAAAGTATTACTATTAGATGTAGGAGGTGCCAAATCTAAACTATCCCTCATACCGTGCTGAAATACTTTAATGAGCAACTCTATTAACAAGCACTGTAACTCCTCCCCCCTTTTATCTATTGAGTTAAAACTTTCAGTAAATGAAAATTCCATTGTTTGGCTTTTAAATGATGTATAAGAACATGATCTAAACCTCTTTTTAAATTTTGCCCCTTTGGTTGACATTTTCACGGAATTGCCCATATGGTCAATGGGTGACCATCAATTAATAGCCTAGGATCGCTTATTGAAAAGAATAGAACACATTTAATAAATATATACAGTAGGCTTAGAAAGCAGTTGTATTAATTCACTTATCATGCATAGACACATGTCGTCTTTTACTTGTGGTGGTGTGCTTTATTTATGAGTTGTATTGTATATTACTGTCATGTATAGTTTGCCATCTAATTTGTTTATTTCACTGTTATCTTGCTTATAGCAAAAGCTAACGTTTCGAGTTCGTGGGCATATTGGAAGTTATTTGAAGGATGGACTTAACTGCACATGGAGAGTAAGTGTTGACAGTATATTGTTCAGTGCATGCCTGCACAGTCTGCTTGTACATAGTTCAGGTCCTTGTAGGTAAATACGGCTTCACTAAATTAGGACTTCATTATTGAAATATTCAAACCATTTAGGAACAGAAAACTCTTTCAAAGAAGCTAGTATGTAGATTACTTTAGAGCAGCCATGAAAATGAGCGTGAAAGTCCCTACGCACACATACACACACACGCACGTGCACACTAACACATACTATCTTGCCTGTTGTTATGGTGTGATCTTGGGAATGAATCTGATGAATGCATGGAGTTATTATAGTGAGTCGGTAAACATGAGGTGAGTTCAAATGTTGGTAGGACTAAACTATCTCCAAGTTGGTTAAATCATCTTTTCTACGTGTTGGTCATCATTACCAGGAGTCCTCCTACACTCACTCTAATTGGAGTCCTCCTACACTCACTCTAATTAGGCTCGTGATTCCTGTGTGTAATCTGTGAAGGAACTTGTTGTCATGGAATTATTATTATTACCTAGATTTTACAAGTCTATTATCCAATCTACTACATCACTGGTAAGTTATGTTGTAGGTGATCTAGATCACCAATGGATAAATACATAATGTATACATTCTTAATATGAATTGATAAACAGTTTCCTCATTGCGTTTCTTAAAGTAGTAAGGATGTGCCGTGTGATGATTTGACTAGGTTTTAAAATGGATATCAAAATGAGTCTTTCAGGAATGTGACGTTTTAATGGTACACTGCATAGGAACTGCAGACTGCCTTTATATAGCAAGAGTGTGACAGCACTCTTACAGAGCATTATATATATATATTTTTTTTTTTTTTTTTTTATTTTTTTTTTTTTTTATCTCTCTCGTTAAAGTATGTATACAGACATTATGATGGTTCGTTAGTTGGATTACAGAGAGTGTGTGTCTGTTAGGGGGGAGAGAGTAGATGGTGGGTGTACATGCGTGTGAACAGACCGTGAGCTATCAACATTGTCGTGATGCTTCATTAGCTTAACAAGGGAACAAATGTTGTGTACATTCATTTCATCGTGACGAGTTGTTCATGTGATGAAGTTGTTGTACTGGAGGTGTGGCATCTTTGTCAGTGTTGTTGTCTAACTAGATAATATATTTGATGGTGGTATGAGTGGGCGGGTGAGTGAATCCTGGGAGGTCTATTGGTCATTTATATTGACATTTTTAAGTCTCATATCTGATATTCATACGTTTGATTCCTTTTGCTTCAAAATACAAGTATGAAAGAACAAAAAAAAAAAAACCTGTGTAACTATGTCACCACCAGGCAATGCCAGTTGCTATGGTTGTGAGAATAGCATGAGGCGGCTGTAAGCTGATATCAATCGCTGGATGGAGTTGCTGGCTTAGATCAAAGGCAATTTTTTTGAATTTTTTTTTATTTCAGCATGTTGAGTTACTCTACCTAGCCTGGCAATGTTCAGAAGCTTCTTAGGTGGCCTGTACAGATGCTAGAAGAATGCTAATTATATGATGTGTTTGTTATTGGAGCAGGTTACTTTCTGTAAGACTGAAATAAGAGTAGCCACAACTGAAGTGTTTGAACTAATTAGAGTAAGTGATATTGGCAGATGTATTATATCAGCAGCTGATACTAATTCACCACTTCCCACCGGTTCACCACTCCCCCCCCAGGGCTACCACAGAGCTGGTGGTGGCACCTTATGTCACCACAAAACCCACAACAGATATTTAAAAGTTAGTGTTACTGTTCACAAGCTTTTAATTGCATGAGCTTCTAATTGCACTTTCATTATTATTACTCTGTACTTTGGAGCATATCCAATGGTTTTAGTTCACATAGCAGCCTCTGATCTTTGATCTTATTCTTAATGAGTCTCTGTGGCACCACAGGAGTTTTATGATTGGTTGTATAGCTCGAGTGTAGAAATAGTTTGCTCTGCCCTATGTGTAATTGAGGATATTGTCTATAAATGTCATTGAATTTTCCTCTCACTGTTTGCCTTTTATAATTGTAGTTTCAATGAAGCTGTCTCTTTGATGTGTTCAATTGGATTATTGAATTGTTTTCTATAGTATGCGCCGTGGAATTAATATAGCCCAAATGAGTATTTGCAGTGAGGGCTGTCTACTTATTGGCAAGTGGGTGAAGTGAGGTAGACACCATCAGGGATAACACAATCGAAATTGGGGATATTTGTTTATATGTGTTTGGACGTACTTATGTCATTTTTGTACTTTGACCTTGTCATATTCATGTTAGTTAAATGGTTGACCCCGCCCCAAACTTCATTCATAAGAATCCTCGTTTATCGATCATTACCTGTATCATCTTAGAATTTAATTGTTTACCGTTTTGAATTATTTTGTGGGCACAGTTAAAACTTAAAAACTTACCAGAGTGCCTTTTCTATTCGAGTAGTGGCAGTGGTAAGTTAATGTGCTATTAGTCATAGTTATAAGCTCTACACACCAGTATTTACTTGAAAATTCATTGTCCACTAGACTAACCACGAAGGTAAGTCTTGCGTAGGTATGTCCAGTTGTGTGAATGTATTGTGCATTACAGCCACTACTTAGCTAAAGAATATCACAAAGAAAATGTTTAAATAGCGTGAATTTTTTTTTTTTTTTTTTTAATTCAAGAAGCTGTGCGAGTAGTTACTATGGCATTTAAACTCCTTTTAATGTAAATACGTAATTTAAAACCTCGACATTATTTTTAGTAGCTTGAGTTAAAATCAATCATATAACAATAGTGTAGTTTTAGGCTCACTCGTCATTTGTGCTCAAGCACATCACTAGTGTATGTATGTATGTACATATGTATGTATGTACATATGTATGTATGTATGTATGTATGTGTATGTATTTGTGCATATGTATGTATGTGTGTGTGTGTGTGTGGTGGCTTTGTGGTGTAGTGGTAGTGTCTGTGGCTCAGGGCCTGAGGGCCTGAGTTCAAGCCCCACTCTGGCAATTTTCCCTCTGGTTTTCTGTCTGCCTCCCACCAGCCCCACCAGTCCACCCAGCTGTGATTGGGTACCTGGCATATGCTGGGGTGCAAATTCAAGGCCTTTTCTTGTGAACACAGCAATGATCCAAATGGGATTTCGGGTGCCCACACCACTTGCTGTGAGGAAAGGCCTGTTCTCCTGCGAGTTCTTAGCCCGGCTCCAGGAGCTTTGCTTGCACAGCTCACAGTGCCTGCTTAGTGCACAGGCATCCTGGCTCTGCCAGGTGTGCGTGACCGTGTAGTGGCAGCAAGAGAATTTGCATTTGCATGTATGTATATATACTCAGGCATTCAAAATGTCTTACATCATAGTAGCCCTAGAGTATTTGTGACACCGCATGCCCCCACATTGTTTTACAACACCTTAGTAACAACAATTGAAATGAAGTACTTGCAGAAATATTAATAATTGAAATCGGATATTATTTAAAGGTTTCACAATAATGAAGTTATGACAAATATTTACTTCATAGTTTACATTTAACTGGTACATGTGCATGTGTTAGGAGGCTGGCTTCACCGCATAGCTGCCTCGTGCCTTGCTGCTCATTCTTCGGACAGCTCCAGTCTAGCTAGTGTGAAAGGACTTCTTGACCTTACACTCCTGCTCTACGTTGTTTCCATGAGTGTGATGGTGCACTTTAGTTGGAGTTTTGGCCTTCACCTCTTCCAGGCATATCACACTCAGGTAAGTTTTGTCATGCTTTCTATGTGTAGTAGAAGTGTTCCTATAAGACAAGGTGGGTCACTTCTGATTGCTTAAGTCGCAGTAATGTTTTACTAACTGACCCTAGTTCATGCACATACCTTGAATATGGTAAATAGCCTTTGACATGCCATTGATTAGTAGAGCTAGAACTACATGTGGTATTGGTAATGCTAGAACTACATGTGTATTGGTAATGCTAGAACTACATGTGGTATTGGTAATGGGTATTCTATACTTGGGATCAGTCCCAGTACAGAAATTTTGCCTCATCTTATTGATTCTCAAGTTTTTTTAGCTGGGGTAAGCTATGATAGATAACAGGAGTGACTGTTCTATTTACAAATAATTATACCTGCAGTTGGTAATAGTGCCGGCCATTACAATTATGGGAGGGTCATTGGCTGAAACATTATATAATAAAGTTATGGGTGGAGATCATGTAATGAGTGGAGATCATGTTATGCAAGTAATTCAATAACCTAAAATCAATTTGTGTCATTGTTTGGTCCAGTAATGACCATTATATGGTTCTGTACTGTCAAGTAGTCTCCTCAGAGTCCAGTAGTGATTGCTTTATGGGTTCTGCTGGTGGCTGGTGGTGGTTCCAACACCTGGCTAGTCCAGGTTGTGAGGTGGAAGAGGCAACCAGATTAGTCGTGGCTACTGAATGTTTAGTGGCAGATACCGATGACCATATTGTAATTAGATTAAGTGGAAGGTTTAAGTTATATATTACATCCAAGACTCCATCCAAGTTAAGAATGCAACAGCTTCAACTACATGAGATATTTTCTATTATTATGATGATGCCTGCATATGAGGCAATTCAAACATCAGTTACTCTAATTAAACGATAGCACTGATAATTCATCCCAAAATTGTTTTCTTCACATATTTGCTCTCAGATTTTTACACATGTAAACATCAAAAATGTTAAAGATATATTTAGTATCCTCAAGCTATTATTAGAGTTTTTATTTTGCTACAATTTGCTGTGCTTAGAATTTTTTTCCAATATATTTTGTGTAGCTCTACTAATAATTAAGCAGTGCACAGCCAGCAATCTATGACATCAAAATAGGTTTTCTTGAGTTTCTCCTTTGTGTGTACTAGGTATGTTGTATTGTAGTCACTCAGGTGCAGAATTGCAGAAGACCTATAATACTGTGTCTATTTTAAGGTTATTAGTTGAGAGCGTTAAATATTGCACAAAAAAGTAAGTTAGTACGTTTCAACTTGAGGGTCTTCTTCAGCTATACAATACAATAAAAATGACTTGCAGATGTACAGGCCACACTATATATATGCATGTATGTATGTATGTATGTATATATGTATGTATCAACCAAACTAGAACCACATTCAAATTACATTATCCTCAACAGAACTGATTAAAGATATAAAATATTTAATTGCCATGGGACATGTGCAGTAATGTTATGACTTGGTGATTGTGTATACAGTTTTAACAGTGGGAGAGCTTTTGCTCTATTTCTAGGAATACTTTTAGAATGTAGTTTTTAACATCTGAAGTAAAGTCTGAAGTTTATTTTACTTGGAATGAAAAAAGACAAGTTTTATTTTACTTGGAATGAAAAAAGACAAGTTTTATTTTACTTGGAATGAAAAAAGACAAGTTTTATTTTACTTGGAATGAAAATTTTACTTGGAATGAAAAAAGACAAGTTTTATTTTTACTTGGAATGAAAAAAGACAACTCTACGTTTTGTTGTAAGTAGGTCAGCAGCAGCTGATGGGCAGTTATCTGAAAATCATGAGCAAGTAATCTTGCAGGGTTGCATACAGACTGTGGTGAGGGGACCCCTGGGTATTACTTTCCTCCCCCCTCATTTTTTTATCCTGACTGAATTTAAAAAAAAATGATCATCAGGTTGAAAAAATTATAGCCTTACTCAACTGTTAGTTTGTTTAATACTGTCCAACACTTCTTCAAAATCGACTCTTTCTAGTTGGCTTTCAACAGCAATTCATAATAGTTAGTATAAGCTTTCATTTGATAATCTGTTGTATTGTAGTGACTTCACCATTTTCATGTGGCTAAACGGGGTTTTGTGTGTGTGTGTGTGACTCTACAAAATTTTCCACCCCCCTTACGAAGAATCCTGTGTGAACGTGTGAATCCCTGATGTGTATGTTAAATTAAGACATAGTAGGTCTGATTGAATTCGTTTTTTAAATATCCTCTTTTGTTGTGCCATGAAGTCTTTTGTTCTCAGGGCCTTTGTGTATGCTTGCAGGGCCTTTGTGTATGTTTGCTAGTTAGTTACTCTGGTGGCATTCTTGCCCCTTGCTAGAGGCATGATGGCTCCGGCTTGAATTGTCACATGGCCTTGAATTGTCACATGGCGTTGTTCTCACAAATACAGCTGCATATCAGTGGCTTCTCTATCATCAGTTCCTGAGTTGTCAGGTTTATTAATGTCTTTGTCACAACTGAGGTCTCCAGTGTGAAATTAGTGTGGCTTCTGTCAGAGACTCTGTTCCTCAGAAATACGTATCCTTCATGAATGGTTTTTGGTAAACAAGTTATTTTGCCAAGTGATAATTCAGTTGGATTAAGAGCAAGGCCAGTCTCAGGGCTGCTCTATTTCTGATTGGCTAGTATATATTACTTCTTGGACTTTCTATGATATGCTTTAAAAATGAACACCAAGAGTGCGAACCCTCAGTGTTATTATACACCAGCTAGCTATTACAAAGACCAAAAGAATAACTTATTGGTGTAGTATCAATATGAGTATGTCAATGTGTAGCTTGCAAGTTGATATGTAGTCCGTGCAATGAAATGGTAGACATTAATGCTGTTTAAACATGCAAGAATGAGACACTCACCTCCCAATGAGAAACTCCAAGCACTCCTTCAGTAAACCGCTGACCGCTGACAACACAGCTAGTGGAAATCAAAACTATTGCAGGCAGCAAAGAAATTATTTGCTCATGTGATTACCACATGACTATAGGGGGCGTCACCCACAATAACTATGGCTGTACGGCCAAAACATGACTAGCTTTTTCTGGACAAAATCGAAATAACAAAATCTGGTACATTAAAGAGACTTAAATTGTCCAGTACTTAAGTTATATAATGCTTCATTCAGGAGCCGCCATGTTGAGACCTGCTGTTGTGTGACAGAATGACTGACTGACTGACAAACTGAATACTGTAACTCTCTCGCATGCGCGCTGAGGGTTAAAATCCGGTGGTAAATACTACATTTCATAGGAAGCTTCAGAGCTTAAATATGAATTCTTACATTATGTCTTCAATCATGAAGTATCCTAAAATTTAGCTTCTGTAAAAAATATTTTCCCAGCTCAACAAGTTCCTAAATAAATTAGTCCTGGACAGATGTCTTAATATAATCAATTGCAACCAACAGGAAGGCTATTACAGGATAAATTTAAACCATACAGTTTAATGTATCGTGAACGTTATACACACAGGAAGGCTATTACAGGATAAATTTAAACCATACAGTTTAATGTATCGTGAACGTTATACACACATTGGTGATACACAGTATTATTTTGAGGGTACGGTTATACTAAGAGAATAATTCAGGTGTGACTCCCACTAATCTATTTCATCTTAGCGTGACAATAATCCCCCGAGTTATGTATATTATAAACGAAGCATTTATCCTCTAATGTTTGAACATAAGCTTACTATTAGAATTATGATTTCTGAATCAACTAGTAAGAGAGAAGTTATAATGCACCATTGTGAACCTTCCAGTGTAGTGGTCATCTGTTCCATTCAAATACAGCACTTTACAAGGCACTGACTCTCAGCTAGTCTGGCCCTGCGGACTCTGAAGTGAAGGATCAGTAATGGGGCCAACCTACTGTACAGTGCTACAATACATGTATACACAAAATCAGGGTTCACACTGAAGCATGGGTGTGAAGCAGATGTGATGAAATGGGTACACACAAATTAAGTGGGTGGGAGGCATGTTATGTGACTATGTGAGGGGAGTATCCGTGTATTACTAGGCAAGGATAATTTCATCTGCTTATTCTGGTCAAAAAATTTTAATATCTGGCACGTAACAACTTGAATGATGGAGTAGTAGAGCCTGATATTGCTAGCCAACTTTACGGACTTGCATTTGCTGATATTTACTATTGCCAGAGTGAATGGATGATCAATCAAAGGAATGAATATAGATGGGATAAGTGGTGTGATCCTCACGTGCATGCACACGGCAGGCTCGTCATGAAGTTTGGCTTGGTAGAGACCACAACAACCTGAACTAGAAGTGCAACGTGTAACCATTGGTAACTATTTATACCACAATAGTTAAAGTTTCGTATCTGATCTGAAAGTTTTTAAGCTAACAATTCTAATGACATCAGCTCTTAATTCCCAAAGGTATTTTAATTCTCAGGGTAATGTTCAGGGGCCAAAAAAATTCTCAAGGGTGAAAAAAATTCTAATTACATTAAAAGAAATGAGATTGTCTCTCCCACACTCATGTTATCCTGATGAAATTACATGATCAAATGGCGCCAATGGCCAGTGCTGACTAGAATTACATTGTTGTTGTGAAAATGTATTTGGAGAGCTTTGAAACCATTGAAGAGAAACAATGGAAGAATTTAATCAAGTAATAAATTAAATCTGACAGTTAAATAGTATAAATATTTTGTTTCTTTTATACTGGGTGCACCTCACACTGTAGGATAAGTGTGTGTGTGTGTGTGTACATGTGTGTGTCTGTGTGGTGTAGTGGTTGTGTCCTTGGCTCAGGGCCTGAGGTCCTGAGTTCAAGCCCACTCTGGCAAGTTTCCATCTAGTTTTTCATCTGCCTCCCACAAGTCTTACCAGTCCACCCAGCTGTGCTGTGATTGGGTACCTGGCAATTTTCTAGGATGCAAATTCAAGGTCTTTTCTCATGAAATAGCAATGGTCCAGGTGGGACTTCAGGTGCCCGCACCACTTGCTGTGAGAAAGGCCTGTTCTCCTGCGAGTTCCTAGCCCTGCTCCAGGAGCTTTGCTTGCACGGCTCACAGTGCTTGCTTAATGCACAGGCATCCTGGCTCTGTCAGGTGCGTGTGACCGTCTAGCGGCAGCAAGATAATTTTTATGTGTGTGAGTGAGGTACTACACATATTTGTGTTTATGAGCTGTATGCATTCCTCTGAGTTCAGTAGCCACGATTAGCTAGGTGAAATAACTATCCTAAATGGATTGTCTGAAGCAATAGGTTGCATTGTGAATTAATAAAATTTATAGTGATAGGATTTTCAACTACAAGAGTGAGGTCGTTAAAGACTTTAGGGAATACTTCAGAGGTCATGCTTCATCAATCATGTTTTCAACAAGCTGTTCTCAGGAGACATAATCAGTTCCCTTGCCAACACATCAACACAGGTCTTTAAGGGTCACTGGGTGTGTCTTACGTCAATAAGGTTCAGCTTGGAGATGAAAGAGCAGGACTAATTGAGTTTCCAAATGGTTGTACACTTTCTAGTGCATGGTTTATTAATGTCTTCATTTTTTTTATTCTGTGTGAGGTAAAATTTTAGTAGGATAAGTAATATATTATTATGTGATTTTAGACTTGGTTGCTTCTATGTTCTGTCCTATTGGAACCACCAGTTAACAGTTACGGCAGCAAAAATTATTTGTCTTAGAAAGTGAAAGGTTTGCTTTTACACCGTGCTTCTATATATTTTTTTTATTTGCCTAGCTGTGATAGGAAATACACTACTAGTTAATCAGTGTGCCAACACTCACAGCAGTTTTCTGTGAGAATAAGGAAATGGATGACCTATAATCCACCATTTACCTGCTGCTGAGACTGCTACTGGCTACTCAATCAGCAATAATTGAAAGGGTGCAGTGGATATGGTTCACCTTTAGTTTCTGTGAGTATAGGGAAATGCTCGACTTAAAATCCACCATTTACCAATACGTTTCCTGGAATTGCTGCTGAGACTGCTAGTGGCTACTCAATCAGCAATAATTAAAAGGGTGCAGTGGAAATGATTATATAATAGTTAGGCGCTGCTTCAGAGGGAACTACTGTATTTAGGGTCCCTGAAGGTCCTTGATTGTAGCGAACCGAGCGCAGCGCCCAATTCTTCTACTCCCATAACTAACCCTTTACACCTAAGTGCTACTAACATTCAAACAAAGAACAGTATTCCAGGAACTTTTATATTTAACTCATGCTCATCAAATACTTTTAACATTCATCACTAGTGCATTATCATAAATATAAGTATATTGTAACAAAAAAAAGTTATGTTTTATTTCTTTTGTAAGTCTTGCCTCACTTTCCTGACGTGTGTGTATATATATATATATCGCAAATTCCATTTACCATGACAAGAGAGCCTACTCCTTTGCTGTATCAATAGCAACAAGCACAATCATGAAATTCCCATGTGTGAGAGTTTCAATACCTGTAAAAATACAATAACATGGCAACAGGAGCCCTGAGAGAAAGGGCACTATATATAGATGCCCTATGCCCTCAGAATCAGGGCAACTACATATAATTGCCCTATGCCCCCTAGGAGAGGCACTAATAGAATATGTAACACCTTCAATTTGACCAATCAGATCGCTCAAATTTACTAACCAATGTTCTAAGTTGAGGATTTCTCTATACTCACAGAAACTAAAGGTGAATTAGAACATAGCTACTGTAGTTTTTGTATTGTGACAGAGGGACTTTAAATCTCTTAGGTCCTTCAGGGAGGGATTCTATATGTAGTGCTCCCGCCTTCAGGGAAGGGCTTCTATATGTAGAGTACCTCCAATTGTGTTGTTAGGAACTGTTGCTAGGTTCTAAATTACTTAGGCGCTGCGCGCAGTCGTTAACTACTGTTTTTAGGGTCCCTCAGGCCCTAAGTGTAGAGCTCTCGTAGGTAAAATATTTGATGTTTCTTGGACAGACATGGATTTTGCAGGTGATTTTGATGAAGGGTGAGTATTACATAAGTTGGAAGTGGCAGTGTCAGGTATTGTAGGAGTGGAGTTGACAGCAAGGATACGGAAGGTGTTAATTCATGTGCAGAAAGATTTAAAGTGGATGGTCCTGATTTGTAACTGGAAGTAGATGAAAAATCATAAGCAGTTCCTAAAGAAATATCATTGGTAAGCCTTGGTACCTTGTTTAGAATATCTGAAAGCTCTTCTTTTTGATGAGAAGTTTGCTTGTAGCTTCTAACACCAGGCAAGCTTCTGTGACTAGTTCTTATTTGGTGTCTTGTTTAGTTTTGGTGGGAATGCCACTATCCCTAACTCGCTCAACTTCAATGTTGCTCTTTGGAGGTGCAAACTGACATGAAACTTTGTCCGTATGATGGTCAGGGGAGGGGCTGGTACTGGCCTGCACAAATTCGAGAGTCGAATTGTCTGCTTAGCAACTCAAAAAGTTCGTTAGTAGCACCCTCGCTTCTCTTGGGACACTACAACCTAGGACCTTCAGGATCCTACTAGCCGTAGACCTTCAGGATCCCACTAGCCGGTAGATCCCTTGGTCTCGGGACCTAACTATAATTTAAATTTACCATTTACCAAGACATTTCCTTGAACTGTTGCTGAGATTGCTAGTGGCTACTCAATCAGCAATAATTAACAATTTACGGTGGAAATGGTTGTTTCACATTCTTGTTTATCAAGTTCACAACACAAGGTGGCAAGTTTTACAAAACACAATGATTAAGAATTGATAAAATAAACGATGTAGAATAATTAGGTCATATATAATTATAAAGTGTTGCTACACCCATTTTTAAGCAACACCTGGGTTGATAGGAGAATGAAGTGATACATGTGCAGAATCTGATGTGCATGTTTTATATGGATTTAACATAGATACTATACTACTTCAGAGTTTTTGCCATAATGTTTCAGTTCTTGATTCTGTCTTTTCAGCTTGAAGCAGAGAATGATGTTTATGAACAATGATACAGCCACTGTAATGGCTAGGGAGAAGAGAGCCGCAAACATGACATAGTCTAATGTGGAGATATCTTCTAGGGAGTCTTTGTTCATAGCTGCAAAAATAAAAGCCCAGAATGTGAATATTGATATGCCTTAAATTCCTTTTCACGTCATTCTGATAACACATCATGAATATGAAATTACTTACCAGGATCTGCTTCAGGTGAAGGTGTTACTGTTGCAGTTCTTTGTGGTGAGGGTGGTGGGTTTGTGGGGTGGGCAGTGGAAGATGGTGGTGATGGTGTGATACATTCAGTCAGTTCTTTGGTGGTAGGAGGTGGAGTGACACTGCCATCTGCACAAAAGAAATAATCCGTAATATAGTTGTCATAGTACAATGAACTGAGTCTTGTAAGACTAATGAGATGTTTAGATAAAACATACCTTGGTAATGAATGCGAAACAACTTGTCCGTTACCACAGGAACTCTAAAGAAGACGTTGGCGACATTGAAGAAGTCTGGTGTGAACGTAAGGGCATGAATGTTGGGTCTTCCTGTGATGAGTATGGCCAGGTCCTTGCACTGTCTGGAAGAAGACTCATCGTTGCAGTCTTTGAGAGTTGCAGAGTATGGAAGATCAGATGGGCTCATGTCGTAGTTTAACTCATAAGGTACTTTTATGAGGGAGCTGTTCACTCTGTATCTGATGTCGTATTGGCTGAGGTCACTTGCTAGAAGTCTGAACCTCACAATCACCATCATCCCTGGAGTGATGTGGATGTCATCTTGATCTGGGTATCTCTGCACTTCTATAGGATAGGAAAGGATAAAGTGTTCATCATTGTCATGACAACTATAACTTGGATATTTATCTGGAGTTCAGCCATATATTTTATATCCCTATTATTTTAACACAGCCTGTAGCTATTCTAATGTATGCACAGCTTGCTACTCCTATTTCTCCTGCTTCTCTCAATACTCCTTATGACCACCCTTACCTGTTACTGCATGAAGGAAAGTGCAGCTCTGCAAGATAAAGATTAGGATATTCCAGCACTTCATGGCCACAGACTTACCAATCACCACTCAAGACTGACAATTGACTGAACTTGTGCCAGCAATTTGTACCTTTTATATCCTGCGGTGGTGTGACCTGCATTCCAGTGGTTACATCATGAATATTGTAATTCCATTCATCTGTTGTTTGTAGCTACAAAAGTGCGGCACATCCTGTGACTGACTGAGCTGGTTCGGCACAGATCCTATATGTATGATTTTATATGCAGTGAAATTGGCAGCCAATGCAGCGCAAAGTCAGTTTTATATGACCACGGCTACTGATTAGAAAAACTGTTATCTGGCACGACGTTTGTTCATGTCAAGTTTATTGTATGTTAGCTGAACCAATGTTTGTGATTGAACATGTACTAGTGATGTGCTCGAGCACAAATGGCGAGCGAGCCTAAAACTACACTACTATTGTTAAACGATTAATTTTAACTTCAACACTCAAGCTACTAAGAAAAAGTCAAGTTTAAATTTCGTGTATAAGGTAAAGGGGTTTCAATGCCATAGTAACCACTCCCTGCAACAGTTAGAATTGAAAGAAAAAAAAAAAAAAAAAAGCAACAAAAACAAGTAACATTATTTACGTTTTCTTTGTGATATTCTTTAGCTAAGTAAAGGCACAATACTACTTTCACACAACTGAACATACCTGCACAAGGCTTAGCTTCGTAGTTACTCTAGTGACAAAGAATTTTCAAGCAAATACAGTTTAGTAGGGCTTATAACTGTGACAGATTACAAGTAATGATCGCTAAACCTGAGGATTCCGTTTAGTGAAGTTTGGGACAGGGTCGAACAACGAGCTAACACAAAAATATGAGACGGTCAAAGTACAAAATGACATACGTACGTCCAAACATCCCCGATTTTCAATTGTGTTACCCCTGAGAGTGTGTCGCTCGCTTGCCAATTACACATACACTGTAAAGGGATTTCAGTACCATAGTAACAACTCGCTGCAACTGTTTGAATTGAAGGAAAACAACAACAACAAAACAATACACGCTATTTAAACGTTTTCTTTGTGATATTCTTTAGCTAAATAGTGGGTGTAAAGCACAATGCTTTGACACAACTGGACCTACACAAGACTTACCTTCGCGGTTAGTCTAGTGGACAATGCATTTTCAAGTAAATACTGTTGCGTACGGCTTATAATCATGCCAAAGAGCGCATTGACTTACCACCGCCACTAACTCGAATAGAAATGGAAGTCCCGTAAATTTTCATGTTTTAACTGCACCCGTAAAAGAATTCATAACGGTAAACAATTCAATTCTAGGGTGATATGGGTACTGATCGATAAACAGAGGATTCTGTTTAGTGAAGTTTGGGACGGGGTCGACCACCAAACTAACACAAAAACGCGAGGGTCAAAGTACAAAAATGCCTTACGTACATCCAAACATATATATATAAATAAACAAACATCCCCGATTTTCAATTGTGTTATCCCTGTAAGTGTCTCGCTCGCTCGCCAATTAGTTCCGATGCTGAATTTGCTATCATGTGTGATGACTATCCAGGCCATGGACTTATCTGTGTATAGAACTAACCATGTGTGTTTGTGCATCACCTTTGTGACTGTGTAAATTATAATTGTCACCTACACCTTGCCACTTGCATGGCAGCGCTTGCATACGTGTCATAATCACCTCATTCGCCCACCCACCATTATCATTGTGTGTATATACCTCCCTCTGTCTTTTGTCTATTACTTCTTTTCCTTTCCCTCATCTCACTGAGATTGTAAGTGTTTGAGTTGTTGAATGAATTATCGAAAGTGAACTGTTTGAAGTTTGGGAAGGGAGTCTGGTCCTTCGAGAAGAAATTTGCCTATTTGTGTATGTTAGAGTTACGCTCGACTAAACAATGACAAACTGCATTTCTGCAATCCTCATTTTCTGTTCCTCCCGGGGGGGGGGGGATTTCAGGGCTCCCATAGTCTGTAATGAAACCCTGTCAGCTGTTTGATATCAAGACAAACTTGCAGTTAAAATATCCTGATCTTGTGATTATATTAAAAAAAAAGGGGGGGGAGGGCCCCCCCTCCCCTTTTTTATATACTTTTTCACTCCAACTGCGATTTTTTTTTTTTATGAACAATGATCAATAATAATATTGATACTTTTTCATTGTTATTGTTTACAATGCCAGCACTTCTTAAAAGCCAACTTTTTCTAGTTCTGGTCCTTCTATAGCAATTGTAATAGTTTGTCCAAGTTTTCATCTGACAATTTGTTTCGTAGTCATGGGCTTCACCGTTTTCATGTCTTAACGAGGGTTTTTTTTGTAACTCGTAACACAATTCCCCCTTCCCTTACTGAAAATCCTGTATGAATCCCTTTGTTGAGTGGATTTAAACTGTGAGAATCAGTTTCCTACTCCAATTAGTACCTGTTCAGTGAGCGGTGAGATAAACTCATTGTATGGTTACTTCATTCTACTATTCTACTTAGCACTCTCTTGAGGTCTCTTTGATGTGTGTACACATTTTCATTAACAAGTGACATGGGCAAGTGTGGTTAGTGATTGAGTGGCTGGTCATTTGTACACTTTGTGTTCACCAGATATGAGATCACAAGAAGCCAATTAGCACTGGCAAGTCAAATCTTTTTTTTTTATTTCCCCCCTCCCCTCTCACAAACAAGGCCTTGTGGTTAAGTAGTAAGTGAGAAGATGAGAATGACTCCATCGTTAAATAGATTGTATCAAGTATGGTGGCAAGAGGGGAAGGAAGCCATATTGTTTTGTGAGGTTGGATGTGGTGCTATAATTTACGGATATTAAATATTGCTTCCCACACATTATCTCACTGGCTGGCTGACTGGACTGTCTCGTGAGGTAAGGTAATGAAGTTCTGTAGTCCATAAAGACATGTGAGATGGAGTTCAATTTCAATTGACAATGCCGTAGCAGTTGTTTGTTATAGAGTTCACCTGAAGGGTTGTGTAGTAAGAGTTGGTTTGCCAAATCTCTCTTAATTAGTACATCTAACTTAATTTTAACATGTGCTGAAATGTTCAATAATTTGAAGTTTATGTTTATACTTGAGATGAGTCGGGTGTTGTGTAAATATGAATTGGGAGTTGAGCTGCCAACAATGCATGCAAGACAACCACTCTAATGATAGCAGATATTTATAAAACTGCCCCTGTGCTAGTACTTGTGAGTGTATTCTCCAGATGGGTGTGGGTTTGTGTGAATCATAATTTTAATGCTTGAACAACTATTGCCTGATTTAGGCTGGAGGTTATTTGTGAATACCTGACCTGACTTAGCATAACGCAGCACATGGACCCTTTCTACTGGACACTAGAGGCATGAGGAGTTCTATGTGTGGGATCCCTCACTACTGAGCTATTCAAGACTGTGATGGTACTTAGTGAGGACTCCAAAAACACAATTAGGCTTTGCTCTGTAGAGAATCTGGTTATTTTGATTGCTTATAGTGCACACTAAGATGCTTAGAATTTGATTGCTTCCTGTAGTTACTAATTTTGTTGTATTAGATGCACCACTGTTGCCATTCTTCAGATTCTCTAGGTGTGGCATACATGTCGTGCAGTATTTTACAATGCACATACAGATGTGTATCAGCTAAAACATATCGAGGTAATTAAGTAATTTACAATTCCAAATATTAAGGTGGAGCCTGAGTACATAACATACCGGAATGGTATGATTTAATCAGCGCAGGTATTACAACACGGGAGTCATGTGAGTTAATTTGGTATGGGTGACATTTCCATGTTCATCTTCTGTATGAAGTATATTTTATTATTGAAAACATTAATTAGTAAATATGGCATTTCAAACTTTCTGATTACTTGAAACTAGCTGTCATATTGTAAACCATTAAGGGTAGTATATTTGGAGATATAATAATAGCATGGAAAACTGAGGCATTCGAGATTAATAGCATATACCTATTATGTATATAAAATATATATGGACAGTTTAGACTGCAGTTGTACATGTGAAATTAAATTACAGCTGTGTAAAATGAGTGTTCTTTAGTGTGTAACATTCTTTCAATTAAGGGTGGCCGCACATAGCAACGCGCACTGATACTTATCAATTGTGGAATTTTGAAATAGATTATAATTTGGGCATGCATGGATTACCTGGTTTCATTTTTGTAGCCATTAGTGCAGTACCTATTTTTGGTTGACTAAGGAAGAAGAATTACTGTTCATGTTACTGTAGAGATATGTATACACTCAATACAATACAATTTATGATTTAGATATTTCTGAGTGGTCGATGTAAAGTTCAGTGATGATGTACATACTCACTTCTAGTAGTGTCATCTCCTACTTGCACTTGTTAGTCTTTGTGAAAATAGCTGTTGTTGCACAAGCAGTCTGCATCTGTGTGGTCTGGAGTATTCAGTATGTCTTCTGGTATGGTTGCTGCATCTAGCATCCCACAATGTCAGTTGTATTCTGTGAGCATACAGTGGTCAGATTCTTCTTTGTCTTCATTTTAACTAGATTAGAGATTTTTGAAAATATTTAGCCTTGAAGGAATTCTAAAAGTATTTAATTTTTTCTGGAAGCGAAATATTAAATTTGTGAGAATAGGCAGATGTTGGGTTGAGAAAAGGCTCATTTAAAAGCCACATTGTGGTATTGGTGAGACACATGATCTTAACATCCCCATCTATTAACTTTGTTTCTAGCCCTAGGAGTTAAAACTTGTGCAACTTCCCTCCATTCACTTTTAAGTAGTTTATGGCTATTTTGAGCTGAGAACATCGGCACTTAGTGTGCTTGCTCTGCACATACGTCAGTACTTCATTCTTATGGATTTGTAAAAGACTCTTATAAGTGTGGTGTCTTTAATAGATCCTATCTGTCAATGAATACCCCCCACACATAGGTGGAGGGTTTATAGTGTTTTTATACTATACTTGGAAGATCCAGTTTGGATGCAATAAATCCTTTCATTTTTAAATGGTGGTGGCTTTGCTGTAGGTGGTGAGGTTTCCTATAGTAGCTACCTTCGCTGGAGATTCCTCCAGACTTCTCTCAGATGCCCTCAAGTCAAAAATACACTTGCTAAAGGTGAGAACAAAAGCCATTCTCATTGATTTGGACACATTTAATGGTTATGTGGTGTAGAGTTATGTGGTGTAGAGTTATGTGGTGTAGAGTTATGTGGTGTAGAGTTATGTGATGTAGAGTTATGTGATGTAGAGTTATGTGGTGTAGAGTTATGTGGTGTAGAGTTATGTGATGTAGAGTTATGTGGTGTAGAGTTATGTGATGTAGAGTTATGTGGTGTAGAGTTATGTGGTGTAGAGTTATGTGGTGTAGAGTTATGTGGTGTAGAGTTATGTGATGTAGAGTTATGTGGTGTAGAGTTATGTGGTGTAGAGTTATGTGGTGTAGAGTTATGTGGTGTAGAGTTATGTGGTGTAGAGTTATGTGGTGTAGAGTTATGTGGTGTAGAGTTATGTGGTGTAGAGTTATGTGGTGTAGAG
>WLWI01000694.1_pt1 | contig 30226 bp, 15 predicted proteins | sample 6701501 | NCBI WGS metagenome assembly WLWI01 (sample SAMN12718690, study PRJNA515312) | sponge metagenome | isolation source: marine sponge | host: Mycale hentscheli | place: New Zealand: South Island, Marlborough, Capsize Point | collected 2014-11-01 | reverse complement strand
GTCATTCAAAGATGTTCACTTGTTCTGCAACGCTCTGATGATTATCTAGGACAAGCCTTTGTTCTAGGATACTGCTATCATCCTACTTGGATGGGCAGCTTTAAAGGTTTAAAGGTGTATGTAACTTACTGGGGTCATATAGTCACACAGTTCTCTTGCTTATTTTCTTTGCATATCCAGTGTAGTTGGTGGTAATGCAATAGGAACAATTACAGCTGCAAATAGTATATGAGTATATCTACCCTAACTGACATGTACATATCAGAGGCCGCACCACCGGTCCGGACCAATTTTTTTAAAGTGAGTGTGTGCTCATCTTGCAGTCTTGTTGTTACTAAACTAGTATTATTTGTAGCACATATTGTTGCTAATTACGCTTTTTCTTGGCTAATTGGTGATTTTTACCACCACTTTTTCACTTCACCAAAGCAGCCACACCTTCTACTAATTGTTTTCTCAGATGGAGGTAGGCAATAGCAGTAAACTAACTAGTTCATATGTGCTGTCTTTATTCACCTGTAATTGAACATGTTAAATTGATGTGACAATTAGCTAGCATGCTTTTTTTTGTTTTTTTGTTTTTTTTGTTATGGCATATCATATGTTTAGTTAATAGAAATCATGTAGGACATTAGTGGCATTAAAGATTCATATTATTATGATCACTCAAAGTCACAAATTTATAATCACTTGCCAGCTAAGAGACAGACTGAAAAAAATTACACAAAGTCATTCAAACAATAGCGAAAAAATGTAAAAGGAGTCTGAGAGAAGTTAAATCATATCATTTCCTTCCCCCACCCACCCACCAATCCACCCACCCACACACACACACACACACACACACACACACACACACACACACATACACACACCAATTTAAAGTGACACAATACTAAGATGTGCTCAAATAGTGCAGTGTGTGGTGAGCTAGTTACTTATTGTGTGAGACTGTCTTTATTTGAGCTTGCATTAAATTTCTAATGTTCTAATAGGTAGCAATTTGAATGCTTCAGAATGCACAAATTTTGCAAATGATTTTTCAGATGGAAAAATTACAAGCCATTGGCTTTAAAGGGGTGGCATACAGATTCTTGAAAGATGAAGTTGTTACAGCATATACAACAGATACACAATATGAGGTTGCACTTTTAGGTCAGTAATTATAATATTGTTTTGTAATAAATTAGATACTATATTTTAATGATTAGATGTCATTGGCCTGACACTCATCAGAGTAGAAAGCATGATAACTTCATTGATCATCCCAAGATGCAAGATCAAGGCAATCTTCCTCCTCTTGCATGACAATGTCCTCTCGACCTTTATCTTCTGTATCAACTTAGCCTTCCTCCTCTGGCGTGATAGTGTCCACTCAACCTGTGTCGTCTTGTGTGACACTGTCCAAATGAACATCATCCTCTGGTGTAATAGTGTCCACTCGACTTTTGTCTTCTGCATCAACTCAAGTTTCCTCCTCTGGCGTGACAGTGTCCACTCGGCCTTTATCTTCTGCATCCACTTGATCTTCAAATTCTGTGTCCATTCAGCCCTCAATGGTGTTCACTAAAACTCGATGTTCACCTTCTATAAATTTGGGGTCCATGTGACCTTTCTCTTCTACTATCAGCATGCAATTTTCTAGTCTTCATCATACTGACAATATGTTATGTACTAAATTGAACAATAATATACAGCCGAATGGAAACGTACAGATGAAATGATCTGATGTTGTTATCTGTTTAACTTATCAGTGATACATAATAGTTTAAAACAATTTTTTTTAAAATTCATGTTAACAGTGGACACTTGGAACTTAGGGTGTCGTATCTGTGTTGTCATGGTTACTACTCATTATTCATTACTTTACTCATCTTGAGTTATGTGGTTTCCTGAGCAGAGCGTCTTACTATACTTTTTGTAGCAATCATTCGTCATGTTCTGTCAATAGTTCTTTGTCATTGTAACAATAATCCTTTATGTGATCTTTATATTATTTAGTCATATGTTTTATGTTCAGTTGTTGTTGTTGTTGTTGTAGTTGTGAGTCTATCAAGTGTTCCTCAGTTTTTGTTACTTCGTTTTGTTCTGTCTTGCCTAGTATTGTTCACATTGCTAAGTATTATATTGAGTTAACTTTAACTGAAAGTGATCTAACTGGCTAGTTGAACTCTAAATCAAACACGTCATAGGCCATAGGCTCCTCCATTTCGCTAATCACTTAAGTTTTGTCTATTAGCAATTTTCTCTCAGTAGAACAGTTTGTTGTCAATTGTTGTTAATTTGGATTTCATGTTGTTAGCTAGCTAGGCAAATGCCACATATAAAACCAGTTATATAGTACCTCTAAATGGTAAGAACTACCCCAGGAAAAGACAATGTTGAATGGTACTTGTTAGAGATAACTTGTGGAGTATTGTTTCTGAAACAGAGGAATGTCCGACTGAGACAGAACCAAGGAGAAAGTTTCTAGAGAGATGTGATAAAGCACTTGCAATTATTGTCTTAATGATTAATCCAAAGTTTATTTATTTGCTTGGAGCAGATTCGACAGACCCAGTAACAGTTTGGAAAAGATTGGAAGAACAATTTCAACGAAAGAATTGAGGAATAAACTACATTTACATCCAAAATTATTTTCACTGAGACTCAAAGATGGTGGTTGCATGAGTCAACATATCAAGGCTCCTCCTACAGAAATTCTTGATGAACTTTCCAGTAATCAGTGAGACAGTGCCTGAAGAAGATAAAGTTGTGTATTTACTGGCTAGCCTACCTGATTGTTACAACATGTTGGTGACTATTGTAATAAGAAACAAAATTGGTTGTATCTTTCACTAGCATTTCGAATTCTTCATGACAATGTTTGACCATTAATTATGCCTGAATTGCCTCCAATTTGTCAGTAGAGACTGTGGTGGGCCCTCAGAAAATGACACTAACAGACTACTACTGAATGAAGGATCCAAAGCTTCAGATAGGGATAATTCAGGCGGCATTTGAAGGAGGAAATGACAAGCCTTATAGTCGTACAATAATGTTTCGTTTTGTTTCTCTTGAAATTTGAATAGAGAGTTTTTCTCAATTTTTTTGTCTATCTGTAAACACTAAAAATACTAGTATAAAACTACCAAACCCAAGTCAAAACACTAACCAGCATACTTGTTTTTAAGTTGATGCAAAAACATCTGTGTCGACCAATACAAAAATTTGTTCTTTTTTATTTTTCAGGACAACGGATTTAGTGTTCCTGTATACTTCATCAGTAGGCAGCCAGCCAACAATTCTGAAAATGATGTTTTTCTTCTAACTCCAGCAACTTCCTATTTAACCAGATAAGTACATACAAGGCACTTGGAACTTGTACACCAATGACAAGAAAGAAAAACAAATAACAAAAAACCCAACACACGGTATTAGTTGTTTCAAATCCATTGCTGAATCATGAACATCACTTGAACTTGATATCAACTGGCTTCTAAGAAGTAGGCTTGGAAGTATGATTAACAGCAATGCAAGAGTCAAGTTCAGTGACAATGACCATTGTCAAGCATGGAACACTCATTAATTCACTCCCAACTCTTGTAAAGGCCCCACAACAACCAACTAATGGGACCTATTGACCTGCTAAGCGGTGCAGAGCACCTAATTCTCCTGACTACTATCTCCTACTGCAACAACATCTACAGCAACATCTACAGTTAAAATTATGGACTCTCTAACTGGTCACAATAGAAAACATGCCATAAACTGCACAACGAATTGGGATTAAACTTAAAGTAACACAGTGTAGTTGAAACTTTAAATTAGATAATAAAGCAAAATATACTACACTATATACACTTAAGTACTGAATTGGAAAATAATACACCAGAATTAAATAATACTAAAGCAGAACAGACAGAAGATAGCCAAACATTTCTCCTCCCACCAAGTGGAATGGCAATGTATACCAGCTAGGGCTCCCCATTTTGGGGGTATATGGGAGGCTGGCGTTAAAGCAACAATGAGACTTCTCTACAAGCATACTGATGGACTTGCCTATACCTTCGAGGAAATGTCTACTATTCTGGTACAAATCGAAGGAATCCTCAACAGTTGGCATTTAACGCCCACCACTCCAGACGCTGAAGACCTGTATCTGACATTGACTCTCCAGGTCCTTCCTTACAGGAAGATGTCTTCCAACTGTACCGGGATGGACTGAACTTCAAGACGACAGTGTATACCTGCGAAAATGGAACGTCTTTCAGACACTCATCAGCCTCTCACTTTATATCAGCCACTTACTCAAATTTAATAAGTGGTTGATTCCTTTCCTCACATCAAGGTTGGAAATGTCATTTCTAAGGATATGCACCCAAAAATTAGTAACAAGACTTGGCCATTAGGACCAGTGACAGTAGTGCTCCCTGGAAAAGATGGCTTGGCTAGAGTTGTCACAATTTCCATGCATGAAAAGCTTTTTCAACAGCCTATAAACATGGAAGATCTGACTGGCTGCAGTAGGCCAGCCCCGCCGCCACTGGAGGATGTTGGAGACTCACAGCAGCAAGCTCATGGAGCAAGGTGCCCTGGACTTCGTCAAAGACAATAAAGATTTCAATATATTTGTTTATGTCATTATGTCATCACTCACATGATTTTACCATGTGTCTTACTTACTCTCTAGTATAACTACTCTGTATTCTACAATTACAATTTTGGTCAGAGTTAAGAGTTAAGAGTTGGTTACCTCTGATTCATTATACTACAGTCTACTGCGTAATGCTAAGTGTGCTGCTGGCTAGTTGAACTGTCTTACAGCCAGTTCTTGTCAGTGCTAGCTCTCCGAATGGCGTACTTAGGCACTGCTGCTGGTTGCTTACACTATATTGTTGAAGTTAAGCAATGCAAAATTATAAAACTGCCGGAATAAGAGAGATTAAGCTAAATTATTACTGTTAAAAAATTTATGAACAATTGTGGCTTGTTCAATTATTCATTGATCAAATGTATGCACAGTTTTTTCTATGCACTATCAGAATATTGTACATGACCAAAAAATGTAACACTTAACCATGAATACCACTTTAATTCTCTAAATTAATATCTCTCATCAATCATTATTACAGCCTGAACACTCTTTCCCTTTTTTTCATTAGTAGATTAGCCCAGGGGTGATGGAAGTTGTCTCAGAGTAGGGGGGCGCCATATACCATACAACAATTTACTCACATGAAAACCATTTTTTATTTTTTTCCAAAGTATTTATACAACTTATTAACTGAATAAAGTTGTACATTCTGAAAATAGAGGGAATTTTATGATTTAAAAGTATCTATTAGTTAGTTCCTTTTTTTAAATATAATAATTTGCTTAATGTGTGTATAAGAAAATGGTAAAAGCCAAACAATGCTATAAAAATGTGAAGTCCTGGCTAGGTAAAGGGTCGTACAATTACAAAATTAGAAAGCATAAATAAATAATAATATATATTATTTTAATTCTAGTTAATTGGGGTGCCCCATAAAATAGAAATGGCTTTTTCCCAAGTTGAACGGCCACTGAAATTTTTGTTCCTTAAAATTTTTGGTTTCTTAACTATAAGATTTAATTACAAGGTGTAATTATGAGCATAATGTGTGCCCCACTGCCCCTCCCCCCCACCACTTCTATCATCCCTGGATTAGCCCCTTGCAAGCAATCAGATTATAATACAATATATTTACCCAAAATAATTCCTCAGCCAAAGCTAAAGTGTTACATTTTTTCCTTATATCTTTTTTTTATATTGGTTCTACAACAATAATGCTAGAATTGTTGTATATGTCATGTTTATTTTGATAGTCAACGGATTTCTTTCTTTTCATGAAAAGATGTTTTCCAATCCCACTCAGATTCTTTTCCTTTGGCTCATCTTCAATATTAATGACTGTCTCTTCATTTTCACTTGTCTTTTCATTCACACTTCGGTTAACTTCATCTGTGTCATCCTCTTCCATATTAATTGTAGTCACAAGATTATCTTCATTGCCAGTGTTTGTAGTGTTTGCTACATCATTCTTCATTTCAGTAATCTCGGAAGTTCTAAAACCAATTCAGATACAGATAATTCCAATTCTAATTCTGGAACTAGGAATCACAAACACATTATAACTATTGATTAAGTAAAATACAGTATTAACTTTAACCACAAATAAATATGACAATCATTGGCTTAGCTATAAATGAATCAATATTGTTTGTTCCCCCAATGAAAAATGATAAACAATTTGTAATTAATGTGACATCACTGTTTTATGTTGCATAATAAAAAAATGTACTGTTTGTATTCATAAATTATTATTCATTACATTTAGTGACAAAATTGAGTTATAGAGCTTACATTGATTATAGTGTGTCTCTAGCTTTTCCCACAAGCTTTAAGATGATAGAGTGTATAATGAAGCTGGTGGGATACTATCAATAAAGCTGATAAAATTATCTTTGTTCTAAATTTGTTGTTTTTTTTATTCAGAGCAGCTAACATTAATTATTTTCAAATCAGTTTATTATGTAACTATCTAATTCTTCATATACCATCATCAAAACAACACTATAAATTTGAAAACTAAATTAACAGGAATGTTTTATGAATATTTTAATGCAGTCATTTTGTTGTCAATAATTAATAATCAAGAGGTCAACTGTACCTTTTATCAGATTCTTTTTGTCTTAATACTGAAACATTCTTAGTGGGGTTCTTTTTCCACTTCAAATATTTTAAATGGTAATGGGTGTACGATGTTATAAGAAATACAACAAATCCTATTATCACCAGACCAAACATCACAGTGACAATTATAATTATACTTCTTTCTTTTGTGTTAATCTTTATTTCCTCTTCTTGTCGATTTTGCAAATATTTTAGGGAATAGAGGTTGTGTTCACCTATTGTTATAGCATTAAAAATTGTTAATAACTAATTTGAAAAAATGCAATGCTATTTAAATGTCAAATAATTAATGAATCATTATTAATGCAAACTAGTTCTTGCAGGAATTATTTTAATGTTGTGATCTCTCAGAAGAAACAATTCAAGATTTTGAGTTTTGGAATTGTTCTTTCCCATCAATGCCATATCTATCTGTCTACAAACTATAGTATGTATTTTTATGCAGATATTTATTATGCACATCCACATTCATTGTTATAATATTAGTTACCCATTAGATCATGTTGATTGTCACCAATATCTTTCGTATCTATATTCATATCATCCGAGCTTCTATCTTCTAAAATAAATGAATCAGAATGATTTCAATAGAAATATAAACTTCACAATTTGTTACGTATATTGAACACTTATGCACTACAGCTTTAAATAGATATAGTGTTTGAGCTATAGTTAGCTCGTAAAATTTAGTCATTGCTATTGTATTGACTTGAGAATTGTGATTACCAATTCAGTTTTAGTAATAGTTTATTAATAAAATAATTTATCTTATCTAGTTAGCTTTAGTTCATTAGATGTGGTTTAAAGTTATGGTTTATACTGAAATTGTTTTACTTAAATCATTGTTTTTTGCTAAAATAACTTATTCAAGGATAATATTATATAAGAAATGATTACGTTACTTGATGTTGAAAGGATAATGTATATCATTTATAGAAGCCTAATATGAAAAATATATTTAAATATACTTACCAATTAAATCAAGTTGATTGTCACTAATATCTTTCATATATCTATCCATATCCATATCATCCATGCCTCCATCTCCTAAAATAATTGAATCATAATAATAGATGTTAAAAAAAAGATACACAAACTTTACTTCGTAAACTTACAATCACATTATTTTTTTGAGAATTTGTCTTAATTTTAGTTAGTTAGGATTTTATATTTTTCAATTTAGTTACAGTTAGTTTAGTTGCAGTTATAGTTTGTACAAGGTAATGTGCATCATTTTTTCAAGCAAATAAGAACAATTAGCTAATACATTGTGTAGATATCTATACTTCTCCAGGTTGAGTTGGCGTGGCCACAAATGTGGCAAAAGAGGAATGCAATTGGCGAAACTGGAAACACATTAATGTCACAAGACAATAGTAGCTCAAACGCGCGAAAAGGTCGATACCCCGGGATAAAAACGTATCAGGTCTAAGGTACGCATTACTACCGTAACTTTACTTGTTGAAATGAAAAAGAAGCTATGACAGTTTCTTCCGCAGCTGTATTAGTATATGCCTGGTTACAACTAATAATTTAATGTTGATTGCTTATACGAGCTTCTAGTTGTACATTAAAATTGGCTGAAAGCTGCACAGGGTGATCTGGAGCTACTTCCGTTCAAAAGTTATTAATGGATCTTACCATGCCATGACATACTACTATAGCTTGGAATAAATAATACTTATTACATTGGTCAGAGTGTGATATGACAAGATATATCATGAGCAGGCCAATTTATTTTCAGGAACCGAAGCAGAAGCAAATGAAAATAAAGCCTGAGAGTGAAAAATCTTGCCATATCACTAGTGTGCACATGCAATCATTTCTTTCAAATTTTTTTGGTACTTTTTAATGAAGCTTTTCCAATTAATTTATAGCTAATTAATTTTACTAAATTGAAGACAATAAATGGATATAAATACTTAATACAGCGTTGCATTGATGTTGGATTATCGCCAATATCTCTGATATATCTATCCATATCATTTAACTCCTAAATTAATGAAATTAGAAAAATTGATTTCAGAAATAATATACTCCACAAACTTTTTACATTGTAAGCTTAGCTATAATCACTATAGTTTAATATAGAATTTTAATTTTAGTTGGCGAGCGAGTGGAGCAAGCGAGACACTCTTAGGGGTAACACAATTAAAAATCAGGGATGTTTGTTTGTTTATATGAAGTGTGGACATACGTATGTCATTTTTTACTTTGACCCTCCCATATTTTTGTGTTAGCTCAATGTTCGACCCCGTCCCAAATTTCACTAAACAGCTCTGCTTTATCGATCATAACCTGTATCATACTAGAAATTGAATTGTTTACTGCTTTGAATTCTCTTGCTGGTGCAGTTAAAACCCTAAAACTTACAGGAGCTCCATTTCTATTTGAGTTAGTGGCGGTGGTAAATGATTACGCTATTTGTCATAGTTATAAGCCACAAGCAACAGTATTTACTTGAAAGAAAATTCATTGTCCACTAGACAAACAATGAAGGTAGGTCTTGCGTAGGTATGTTCAGTTGTGTGAAAGTATGGTGCGTTACAACTACTACTAAGAATATCGCAAAGAATAGTTTAAATAACGTAAATGATTTTGTTGCCTTTTTTTCAATTCAAGCAGTTGTGAGGATTGTTTAATATGGCATTGAATGCCTTTACCATACGTATTATAAAAACTCGACTATATTTTAGTAGCTTGAGTGTTAGACGGTATAATCAATCATTTAACAATAGTGTAGTTTTAGGTTCGCTCGCCATTTCGACTCAAGCACACCAATGGTTATACTAGTTATAGTCCCAGCTATAGTATATGGATATAGCATAGTTAACTGGTATTCCATATTAATAGCATATATTATATTGTAATATACTTACTATTTGGATTACTTCCTATATCTCTCATATACCTATGCATATCATCTATGCTTTCATCTCCTAAAATAATGAAATAAGAAAATAATGAAATAAGAAAATTGATTTCAATAATATACTCCACAAACTTTCTACATTGTAGACTTGTAATCACTATCGTATTATTAAACAAGACATGAACGACCACTAGGCGAAAACTGAAATTTCCTATAAGTCCAGCATTGTAGGAAATGTGCCTCTTCTACACCTATCCTACACAGGATAGAACCAAATTTCATGCAGTTGTGAAATTTGGCTCTATCACACGTAGGATAGGTGAAGGATAGGTAAATTCCACCCAGTGTGGGACATGTATCAAATTTAATTGTTTGCCATTTGGACTGTAGTATAGTCTGGAGTGGCCAGACCCACTACCTAACCATTACACAGAGAAATGGTTTGGGGACAATCATACACTTTGGTTGTTCTAGAGCCAAGATTTTGGGATGTGGTTAGTTAACTTTTTTTTCCTGTCTGGGTATTACCACAGTGTACATAGTGGAGTCTGCATTCCTGAATTATCAACATGTTGGTGATTACTGCTCCTGAGCAAAATACAGTTGTGTTTGGATACAGCGCATTCTGCAAACTGTGGGTGCCTTAATAGTATTTGATAAATCCTCCCACATTCCTCTAGAACAGAGAAGGTGCACGATTGCTCACAGAATCTTTCTTCATGTTGCGGATTAGGTAAAGGGTTTGGCTATGCCATACTACTACAGTATTATTAGTATTATTTATACAATATTATTTGAAGACAATAAGAAAATGTAGCTTATTGTTTTGCAATGTAGCTTATAATATTATTATTATCATGAATCCCACTGCATTTAGGAATCTAGGGCCTCTCTAGCTGTGGCATAAGCAAAAAATGCTCTGGTGGGAATACTTTTTTTTTGCTCATTCACGATACCCAAATCTAACTGCTTTAGTGCATAGCAACAGCTAAACTTTACAAATAATTTTTTTACAAAAGTGCCTGGATTACAGCAGGAAGGTATCACACAATTCTGGCCATATAACTTGAGCATATTTTCTATATGAGGCAACCAGATATGTTTATAATGTCTATGCAGTAACGGTCACATGTATATACATTTATTAATACCATAGCCGAGTCATTTTTCAATACAAAAAAGTGTGGTATTAATTTGAAATACCATAGCAATGGAAAAGTGAATAGTGATCTGATTCATCACGGTAATTTCTTCGCCCAACTCGTGGCAATTTTAACCACTAGGCAATTTCGAGGCGAAATTCCTGGGCAATGAACAGAAAAAAGTGTGTGTAAATAATGGACGAGTAGGAATGGAGTGACTTCTTTGATGAAAAAATACAGTAATTTATGCAAGATAAGGATTTCTTAACAGCCTCGAATTCAGAGCAACTAGAAGTCCGAAAGAGCACCCTGATAAGAATGTGTGAACTGAATTAGAGAGATTAAATTAAAAAAATCATTACTCGTCGCCATTCTTTTTGCGTACTTCAGAAAGAAATAGTTGTAAAACTTCATCTAAATATCTTTTTTAATTTCTTAGGAGTTTTTATTTATATTTCGTCTAGCTCTCCAAGCATCGAACTCTTTATCCAAGTTGAAGTTGATTTCTTTGTATTGCTGTATGAGCCAGATAGTCTGAGGACAATGATAGGTGCACTAGATAGATTCTTAAAGGAAAATGGATGCAATTTCAGTATTTCGAAAGACAGAGAATTTTATGGCAGTAGAAGGATTTTAAATGGCAAAGCAGATGACCATTATGAGAAAGGGTGAGGAAAGAGACCGAGAAAGGCTGACGCGATAACGGTTGTTTTTTTGTATCTGTCAACACTTTGGGATAAGAGCGTGCCAAGAACACCATCAGTTCAGAATAGAAGACTTAAAATTAGTAAAAAGTCCCACAGACAGTGCCATAAAATACGTCGAATTAGTCAAGGGCCCTACAAAAACCCGCCAATGTGGCCTGCAAAAAAAACAACAGAAGGTTGCCTCAAAGAATGTTTGCGACAAGAGGAAAGAATGTCCAGCTCATTTTTTAGAAATTTTAATTAAAAAACCCCAACTCCTTTAAAGGATTCAGGACCAACTATATTTGAGACCACTCAAAGACCCTAAAGGTGATGTGTGGTATTCTATTCAGCCAGTTGGAGTCAACCAAATAGATCAGTTCATGATAGTTATAGCACAGCAAAAAGCTTTAGATGCCACCAACAAAAACTTTACCACTCACAGCGTATGAAAAACAACAGTTTCAAAACTGCAAAAAGCTGGAGTGTCCAACGATAAAATCATAGCCATAACTGGGCACAAACGAGAAGAAAGCATCAAATACTATACTGATAGAAACTTGGAAGAGCAAAGAAGCATAGGAAGAAAGATCTCGCATTACCCACAAGTAGTTCAAAGGCAGTCAATTCTGACACATTCAGAGCAAAATGTTTGAATTGCAACCTCTTCAGCTAGACAAAGATCGAACACAGGAGACTGTTCCAATTCATTATATCCTCAGTACAAGTTTACAATTGTACAGTGCACTTTGAAAGTCAGAAAAATTATGATAATTGCACTGACCTTGAAGAACCGTATATTTAGGTAAACTTACCAAGTAGATCATACTGATTGTCACCAATATCCGGCTTCACATACCCATCAATATCATTCATGTTTCCAGCACCTAAATTATGGAATTAGTACAATTTCATTAAAAATGTCATAAAGTCCGCAACTATTTTTCATCCCAAGCTTATATTCACCATAGTTTTATTATAGTTATAGTTAGCAAGTACATGTAATAATTATTTACTACAATTTAGTTCAAAGTTTTATCAAGAAATTTATCAAATTTATATATTGCAAATATTTTCCTATCTATAAGTTAGCTAGTTAGCTATACTAAAGAAGTATGGTTTATAAATAATTTATACTAATATTATTGTATGAAGTTATACTTAATTATATTTAATAAAATGAATTATTTATAATAATAAGATGTATCAACTTCATATATTGTTGTTCTTTATTTTCGTAAATAAATATTTTACAAAACCTTTTCTCCACTAAATAAACACTGCAAGAAATAAACTGAGCAAGGCAAAAGATCACACAATTACTGAATAAAAATATAATAGTAATAATAATAATAATAATAATAATAATAATAATAATAATAATATACTTTGCTCCTTTTAGTTAGTTGGGGTGCAGACCTAAAATAGAAATGGCATTGCACCCCATCTAAGTAGAATGAGATTATTATTATTATTATTATTATTATTATTATCATTATCATAATTATTGTCATTATTATTATTATTGTCATCATTATTATACTTCTTAAATTTGTAATTGTATGATCTTTAGTAGTCTAATTAGCTTTTCAAAAATAGTGTGTAATGAAACAGGATATACTACATTGAAATATACTTACCAATTACATTGTCACCAATATCTTTCACATATCTATCCCCATTCATACTATTCATGCGTCCATCTCCTAAAAAAATGGAATATCTAATTGATGTAAAATAATAAACTGTACACACATTTTATATAGCATTTTATATAGTATGCGTATCATCACTATTATTCTACGTAGACTGGCTTTTGGTCACATTAGCATAATCATTTTCCTAATTTAGTTACAGCTAGTTATAGTTTTTTTTAACTGTCAAGCTAGTTAGTATATAATATTTTATTATTGGCGAGCGAGACACTCTCAGGGGTAACACAATTGAAAATCAGAGATGTTTGTCTGTTGGCGAGCGAGCGAGACAGTATTAGGGATGGATAATGCAAAATTGGGTATATGTTCAATGTATATATATATAGACTAACCACGAAGGTAAATTTGCGTTGGCATGTTCGCTTGTGTGAAAGTAATGTGCGTTAAAACTACTACTAAGAATATCACAAAGTAAAAGTTTAAATAATGTGACTTGATTTTGTTGCTTCTTTTTCAGTTCAAACAGTTGCGGGGAGCGGTTACTATGGCATTGAATGTCTTTACCATATATATATAAAAACTCGACTATATTTTAGTAGCTTGAGTGCTAGAAGTTAAAATGAATCGTTTAACAATAGTGTAATTTTAGGCTCGCTCGCCATCTGTGCTTAAGCACACCTCTAGTTATATCATTAAAGTCATATAATGTTATAGTTGTAGTATATTTCATTACTTGAAGACAATAAAAAATGTAGCTGCCTCATATACTGTTGTTATTTATGGTGTTTCAGAACTTTTACAAAAAAATTTTTTGCCTAGTTATTATAGCTATTATAAGGAAATATTTAAGTTTTAATTAATAAACTATTTTTGAAAATAAAATTATTCATATGAAATATACTTACCAACTAGATTGCCACCAATATCTTTCATATATCTATCTATATCTTCATCATCTATGCTTCGTCCTAAAAAGATGGAATTAGAATAAGTTATTTCTATTCTAATAAACTCCAGCAAACTATTTTATAATGTAAGCTTGTATTAACTATACATTTATTTAGAAGTCTAGTTTTGCTTTAGTTCAATTCAGCATCATTGATTTAATTTTGTTCTAATTTAGTTATTGGTAAGGTTTTAACAGGATTTTTTTTGCTATAGTTGTAGCTATATCAAGAATTTTCAAATTTAGTATTAATTGTTACAACTTTTATTATTAAGAGTTTTTTCTATGTAGTTAGTTAGCTTTAGCTCCATACGTTATGGGTCGTAAAATATGGTTGATACTAAAACTATTTTGTTAATTTTTTGTTACTAACAATACCAGTATCCACAAGACAATAAACAAGTTTAAAACTAATGTAGCTATTCATAATAAGTGTTGGGATCCAACAAACTGTGTGTGCCTTAATAATAACTAGATAACTCCTCCCACACTCCTCTAGAACTGACAAGGTGCATGAATGCTAATCATACTATTACGTAAACACTTAATCTAATATATATTATATAACTACATTGCAAAGCAATAACAACAATTTGCAACAATAATAAGTGTATGTTTCAAAAGGAAGGAAAAATAAGAAAAGGCAAAAGTACGAAAAAGAAGGCAAAAAGCAATTAACTATAAAATTACCTCACCGATTTCAAAAACCCTTTTATAGTTAATCGTCTGTTGCCTTCTCTTTTGTACTTTCGCCTTTTCTTATTTTTCCTTCCTTTGGAAAAATACACTTATTATTGTTGCAAATTGTTGTTATTGCTTTGCAATGTAGTCATATATATATTATATTTAAATGTTTACATAATAGTTCGATTAGCATATCCTGAATCCCACTGCATTTAAGACTCCGAGGCCTCTACCTGTGGTGTAGCAAAAAACGCTGTGCAGTGGAAAGAATGTTTTTTTCATTCACAATACCTAAATCTAACTGCTTTAGTACATACCAACAGCTAAAATGTACAAACAATTATTTGAGCATAATTTCTGTATGAGGCAACCAGATATGTTTATAATGTCTTTGCAGTATTAGCATAGAAACACAAGATGGGGCCCATTTAGGCTGATTTAACCGAAACCGGTCACATATGTATGCATTTATATATACATATACATGTATATTGAGGTATCCTTACCAAGTACATCATGCTGGTCATCACCAATATCCTTCACATATCTATCAATATCATTCATGTTTCCTTCACCTAAAATAATTGAAATAGTACAATTTCATTAAAAATGTCACAAAATACGCAACTATTTATCATTCCAAGCTTATAATCACCATAATTTTAATGAATTTATAATTAACAAGCACATGTAATAAATATTTACTACAATTTATTTCAATTTTAGTTATAGTCATAATTTAATCAAGACGTTTGTCAAATTCATAATATGTAGTTACATATTTATTACTAATTTGTAGTTTGTAGTAAAAATTTTCCAACAAGTATAAAACAAAACGTTAAGGTGATGGACATATAGAATTTAACAAACATAACCTGGCTGAATAAACAATGCAAAACAGAAAGTGAACAAGGTAAAAGATCACACTATTACAGAATAAAAAAATATAAATAATAATACAATATATAATCTCATTCCAGTTAGTTGGGGTGCCCACCTACACTAGAAATGGCATTGCAACCCCACTAAGTAGAATGAAATTATTATTATGATTATTGTTATCATTAGTATAATTATTAGTATTATTATTATTATTATTGTTAAAAAAATTGTAATTGTATTATCTTTAATCTAATTAACTTCTTAAAAACAGTTTGTAATGAAGCAGGATAGATTATGTTGAAATATACTTACCAATGAAATTGTCACCAATATCTGTCATATATCCATCCCCATTCAAATCATTCATGCGTCCATCTCCTAAAATATAGATATAATAAATTGTACAAGCATTTTATTAAGCGTATAATCACTATTATTTTACATAGACTGGCTTTTAGTTACATTAGTATAATAATAAATTGACTTACAGCTAGTTACAGTTTTAAAAAATATTTGCCAATTTTAATTTTAGTTGCAGTAGTTATTTATCAATAAGTTTTCTAATGTAGTTGTAAATACAGCTTTATTATTTTTACCGTCAAGCTAGTTAGTTGGCTATAATTATTTGGGTATGCTTTGTATGATATGCTTTATACTATTATTATATCATTAAAATTATATAATGTTATAGGTGTAGTATATTTAATTACTTGAAGACAATAAAAAAAATGTAGCTACCTCATATACTGTTATTATTTTATTGTGTTTCAGAACTTTTACAAAGCAAATTGTTGCCTAGTTATTAGTTTTATAAGAAAATATTTAAGTTATAATTAATAAACTATTTTGAATATAAAATTATTCATATTGAAATATACTTACCAATTAGATTGCCACCAATATCTTTCATATATCTATCTATATCCTCATCATCAATGCTTCCTCCTAAACATAAGGAATTAGAATAAGTTATTTCTATTCTATTAAACTGGATGAAACTATTTTACAAAATAAGTCTCTATTAACTATAGATTTATAAAAAGTTTAGGTCTTAAATATAGTTTCAAGTTAGCATCATGCATTAATATTTGTTCTAACGTAGTTGTTGATAGATTTTGACAAGAATTAAGTTGTTGTTTTATCCAGAAGATTTCCATTTTAGTATTAGTTGTTACAGTTTTATTATTAAGTTGTTGTTTTTTCTATGTACTTAGTTAGCTTTAGCTACATACATTGTGGGTTGCAAAATATGGTTGATACTAAAACCATTTCATTAAACATTTTTTTTACTAACACCAGTAACCACAAGACAATAAACAAGTTTTAAACTAATGCTATTCATAATAAATTTGTTTTTGTCTAGAGGATCGTTTACAGCACTATATGTATATATATATATATATTCCGCTCTAGATATCTTCACAATGTAAATTTTCGAACATGACCGTGAAAGTGAAATAATGTGTTATTTCACGCTGTGTTGCGCAAGCTTATTACTCTAGTATTGATAGCAATTCACCAGTATCCCTCAGTTTCGCAGCAACCTACCTCTGGTGAAGCCTATAACACAACCAAGTTAGAGCAGTGGCTGATTTAACCGAAACCGGTCACATTATGTACGCATTTATATATACATATACATGTATATTGAGGTATCCTTACCAAGTACATCATGCTGATCGTCACCAATATCGTTCACATATCTATCAATATCATCCATGTTTCCTTCACCTAAAATAATTGAAATAGTACAATTTCATTAAAAATGTCATAATATCCGCATCTATTTTTCATTCCAAGCTTATAATCACCATAATTTTATTAAAGTTATAATTAGCGAGTCCATGTAATAAATCATTACTACAATTTAGCTATTTCAATTTTAGTTATAGTCATCAAGACGTTTATCAATTAATTCATATGTAATTACATCTTTATTACTAATTTGTTTTCATATCCTTTTAGCTAGTTAGCAATAGTAAGTAAGCATGTTTATAAATATTATTTTATTACTATTATTGTTTGTAAGTTATACTTATTTTACTTTTAATAAAATGAATCATTGATAATAATAGGGTGTAACTACTTCATATATTGTTGTTATTTACCAATTAAATTGTCACCAATATCTTTCATATATCCATCCCCATTCAAATCATTCATGCGTCCATCTCCTAAAATATAGATAATAATAAACTGTAAAAGCATTTTATTAAGCGTATAATCACTATTATTTTACACAGACTGACTTTTAGTTACACTAGTATAATAACAGCTAGTTAGTTTTAAAAAAAATATTTATCAATAAGTTTTCTAATGTAGTTGTAAATACAGCTTTATTACCAAAAATTTTTTTTTTACCGTCAAGCTAGTTAGTTGGCTATAGTTATTTGGGTATGCTTTGGATGATATGATTTATACTATTATTATATCATTAAAATTATATAATGTTATATGTGCAGTATATATAATTAATAAACTATTTTTGAATATAAAAATATTCATATTGAATTATACTTACCAATTAGATTGCCACCAATATCTTTCATATATCTATCTATATCCTCATCATCATAGCTTCCTCCTAAACATAAGGAATTAGAATAAGTTATTTCTATTCTAATAAACTGGATGAAAATATTTTACAAAATAAGTCTCTATTAACTATAGATATATAAAAAAGTTTAGGTCTTAAATATAGTTTCAAGTTAGCGTCATGCATTAATATTTGTTCTAACTTAGTTGTTGCTAGATTTTGACAAGAATTAAGTTGTTGTTTTATCCAGAAGATTTCCATTTTAGTATTAGTTGTTACAGTTTTATTATTAATTTGTTGTTTTTTTCTATGTACTTAGTTAGTTTTAGCTACATACATTGTGGGTTGCAAAATATGGTTGATACTAAAACCATTTCATTAAACATTTTTTTACTAACACCAGTAACCACAAGACAATAAACAAGTTTTAAACTAATGCTATTCATAATAAATGTGTTTTTGTCTAGAGGATCGTTTACAGCACTATATGTATATATATATATATTCCGCTCTAGATATCTTCACAATGTAAATTTTCGTACATGACCGTTAAAGTGAAATAATGTGTTATTTCACACTGTGTTGCGCAAGCTTATTACTCTAGTATTGATAGCAATTCACCAGTATCCCTCAGTTTCGCAGCAACCTACCTCTGGTGAAGCCTATAACACAACCAAGTTAGAGCAGTGGCTGATTTAACCGAAACCGGTCACATATGTATGCATTTATATATACATATACATGTATATTGAGGTATCCTTACCAAGTACATCATGCTGATCGTCACCAATATCCTTCACATATCTATCAATATCATTCATGTTTCCTTCACCTAAAATAATTGAAATAGTACAATTTCCGCATCTATTTTTCATTCCAAGCTTATAATCACCATAATTTTATTAAAGTTATAATTAGCTAGTGTAATAAATATTTATTACAACTTATTTCAATTTTAGTCATAGTCATAATTTTATCAAGACGTTTATCAATTAATTCATATATAATTACATCTTTATTACTAATTTGTTTTCGTATCCTTTTAGCTAGATTTTGACAAGAATTAAGTTGTTCTTTTATCCAGAAGATTTCCATTTTAGTATTAGTTGTTACAGTTATATTATGTTGTTGTTTTTCTATGTACTTAGAAGCCTGACTCATGAAATAAATGCATATAGAATGCTTCAACCCCCTACACATAGTTCTGAGGAGCAGGAGAGGTAGACTGTCTGTGACTATTTAGCAAGTTGAGGGCTTGACACACACTACAGTAAACAGAAGCAGAGTAAAACCAGTGAAGTGAAGACCCACTTAGCAGGTATAATAATGTCAGAGTTCCTAAAGAACAGTCAACTTAATGACCTGATTCTGTTACAAGATTTTATAAAAGGAAATAGAGACAGAGGTTTTTAATCTCTCCTTGTTCTCCCATTGACTGGATTCTCTCTATATATAAATTTTGGCATGTAGCTAATTATATTTTTTAATGCGGAAATGATTAAGTTGTATTTAATAAAACCAAAGTAAAATATAGTGTGTATTATTTGAAGCAGATAATAGTCCTTGAAATATACTTACCCATCAGATCATGTTGAGTGTCACCAACATTATTCCTATATCTATCCATATCCATGTCATCCATGCTTCCATCTCCTATAATAATGTAGTTAGAATAGTTGCTTTCAAAATAATAAACTCTACAATCTTTTTACATTATAATCTTATAATCAATATTATATATCTGGAATGTTTTTTGTTTTAGTTATAGTTATAGTTCATTATTAAAACCTTTTCTTTCATACTTAGTTATAAATTTATTCTTAAAAATTTGTTAATTATCTAGTTTTCTGTAGTATATATTTAGCTATTCTGACCACAAAATAACCAGTGGTTCCTGATAATAATTACTTGAGCTGCTAAAAATAAGGTTTTTTTAATTACTCATGAAATGTCTTTAAAGGCACAATAGCTACAAGATAGTGTGTTTTTTAAGCAGAATATAGACATTGAAATACACTTACCATTTCGATCAAGTTGGTGGTCACCAACATAATATTTCATGTATCTATCTCTATCCATATCTTCCTTGCTTCCATCACCTAAAATAATGAAATCTCAATAATTGCTTTCAAAATAACACCCACCACATCTTGTTAGATTACTATCACTATTGTTGTGATATAAATGATTTTTTTAAGCTTTAGTTTTCTTAGCATGTATTAATTAATTTATGTTCGTAGCCATTTTTTTGGAATTATTTTCCAATGTTAATTCTACAATTGTAGTTATTGTGTCATGGTGTGGTGTCAAGATGAAAACACTGGATTTGTGATACTTGAATCTTGGCATTCCTATTTGTCTTCATTTTCTGATAGCTAATAAGGAGGTTGGAATTCATGTAGGACAAGGATAATCAGAAAAGCAATTGTATGGATATGCTGAAGAAGGACAAGCTGAATTTGTTATCATCAGAGACTCCAGTGATATTTACATGACGGTCTTTTTAAATTTAGTAAATTTTAAAGCTAACATCTACTGCAGTAATTACATAACTTTTATAGGCTTCCTCCCATGTTACTTTACTATAAGTACAAAAAATCTTCATTTATCCTTGAAAGTTCTTTCATTTTTTCAGTCTAGTAATTATAGCAGTGGTTACTATGGTATTTAAAATATTTTACCATATTTTGTTTTTAAACTAGGCCCTTTTGTATTTAGCAGTTGGAGTGTTTTTGTCACAATTTATAGTCATTTGGATAGTCAGAATGTTTTGCTTTTAGTAATATACTGCAGAAGCTATTGAAAATTGAGGTAAAAAAGTTATTCCATATTTACTATTTGCAATGGCTACATAGTTGTAACTACTTTTAAATCAACTTTTATCAGATTTAAAATTCAATTTTTACCTATTAGCTAGCTATCCAGTTTGAATTACTTGTGCACAACTGCTGCTCCCCAATTTTCACTTCAAGTTTAAATTTCTACTTTGCTTAAAGTAAAAAGTTTATTAAATTGAGTGAAATATTAAATGGCTTTATCTTGAACCCCCATCTAAGTAACCAGGGCACCTGATAAAAAAACTAGACTGCTAAAAAATGGTCATATTTTATTGAAGTTTCCTGTGATAGAGTTTCAAGAGTTATAGTGTTAATAGATGACTGAGACATTTGAGAACTGCAGGTGAACATGGGATAGCGACCAAACAGCTGAAGAACATGGAATATATCCTAAACAAACTGTTTGAAGTTCTAGTGAGTGGATTCCACTATTGCAATTCTTATCTAATCTAATACAATTCTTATCTAATGAATTCTTATCTAATACAATTCTTATCTAATGAATTCTTATCTAATACAATTCTTATCTAATCTAACTAGATCTTGAACTGCTTAGCCAAAATAAGCACAAATAATCTACTACTATACTTAAGATTACTATAGGATTGAAACTGGTCATTAAATCATTGAAACTGGTTACTATAACATTGAAACTGGTTTACTTTGGTCCAGAACAGTTCTGTATATATGTGGCTGTTCTGCTCTTTCTGTTCAGTCTGTCTTTTTGGTTACAAATCACAAGCTAAACTGTTTAACCAGAAAACTTGGGTGACTAGCTATGCCAGTTACTGGGGGCATTCAACCACTATAACCTCCACATATGTACTAGGGCTCCAGTGACAATTCAGATGGCAGTGAGCAAATTCTACCACCACAACGGATATGGAAATACTTTGGAATGCTTTGTAGTTGTCAGCGGCATCATTCGCTACCTTTAATTGTTTCTATTCTAGCTACCACACAAAAACATCCTCCACTTTCTGCATTGAAAGAGCCTAAGGTGGCACCTATATTTGTAGAGGCAAACACGTAGTGTGTAGTGGGTTAGCGGAGGATAACGTTAACTATACCGACACCTTAAGGTGAAAAACTAACCGTACAATTTGAAGACGATGCAACGGGAAGAAGGGACAGCACCCAATAGGCGGCGATAAACTGCAAAAGCGCCCTCGAACAGTAAAATCGCCCTCAAACTGCAAAGCACCCACATATTGTTAATCAGTGACAGAGTTCCTTGGGAAACCGCTCCCTTTTTGTTATTATTGTTACATTATATATACACTCTTAATAATGGGGTGTTTAGATAACTTAGTTTTGGTGCTAAATAGGAGGCGCTGCCAGGACACCCCAGTTTAAAGAGTGGCCGCACACCACCTATGCAATTTTTTGTTGTGGTTGCTATGTAGTTGGGCGGAGCCCGACCTCTTCTGAAGGGAGAGGTCGGGTAACAAGCCTATACCCGGGTTTGTACTGCTGAGTCAGCTAATTTCCTTAGCATTTAGCCACACTTCAATCTGATTGGACTGCAACGTACGTTGCAGCAGGGAACAAACCCGGGTATAGGCTTGTTACCCGACCTCTCCCCAGCAGAGGTCGGGCTCCGCCCAACTAGTTGCTATGCACGATTACTACTATTGTATACTTAAAGGGGCTTCTCCACTACAACATAAGGACAAAGTACCTGCGAAGGCGCCGCTCACTAATTTTAGAGCGAGTCTGGAGGAAATATCGGGACCTGGTTATAAAACTTTGTAGCACTTTTTGGAGCGGTGCGGTTAGTTGGAGTCCGCAATTTGGTGCACTACTAGCCGAGCCGATACTCTACTGCAAGACAACAAGTTCTTCTCCATTTCAATATTACTTCATGATTTATTCGCAATTTTTATAAGATATTGAAAAATTCTCGTTGTGGTGCAGTTCATTTTTTTAAGTTTACCCGTGTGTAATTTTTTTGTCGTTCAGATTCCAAGAAAAACTGATACAAAATTTGGAACTTTAATTCCACTCGCTATTCTTGAGTAATAGCCCCACCCCCACGTCTTGTACTACGAGTACGCGAGCAATTTTTTTTCTATTGGTTCTAAAAAGAGCCCTCCTATATGAAGAGTAAACAAACATCAATACTACAATAACAAGAGAGTCAGAAGAAAGAGCAGTTTCTTGGAGATAGTCAGAGGTGAAGGTATTAGATCTGGGCAGCCTGGGAAGTCTTCGCTCCCGCAGAAATCGAGCCTGGTGGATCCATCTGCTTGAGTTCAGGTGGGCAGAGCCCCGAGAACGGCTACAGGAGGAGAGGCAGCCTGGTGCACCTTGCCGCGTGAGCTCAGACGACGTTGGAGAGTTGCTGTAAACGGATATGAGACAACAAGAAGCTAAACTAAAACACCACAACTTCGCAAAGTATACTTCTGCTACTACTGGGCGATAGTTTCTGCTAGCTTTTAGCTTCTTTTTTTTCTGCTTTTATCGAATGGTGGGGTATTGGCGGGGAATAAATGAATGTCCGGATCTACGGGCGGTGCGGGTTTGCTATGTGCGGCCACCCTTAAAACTATATATTGTCTCCACAGTTAGTCGTTATTAAAATATATTTGAAATGAAGAAACTAAATGATATAAGCTATTGTTAAATTGGTGTGGAAGTTATAAGCGCTCAAAGTGGGGTGTCCAGACAGCGCCTCCCGGTAGGTGTTATTTAAGCACCCTGTTTTAACAGAGTACACATGTATATAATTATATTATTGTAATTATTATTATTATTATTATTATTATTATTATTATTGCTAATATCGTTATTGGTACAACATGTTGTACCAGTGTTAAATCTCACTGTAGTAAATTATACATTTACAAACATAGATAGATATTCTTTCTGACTTATTGATGTAGCTAGCTAATACATACTACCTGTCCTGAGCATCAATGTAATCAAAACCACAAACTTAAACGTAACCATCTTAACCACTCTCCAAGTACTTTGTCTCAGAGATAATAAATCATTATTCCGACCCAGCGAAATAATAGCGTTCACCAAAAATAATTGTGCCTTATACAGCCTCTCAGTACCCCAGATCTTGCGCGAATTTTGTGGGGAGGATATTGGCAACGTTTGATTGTAATTTTCCATTCAGTGGTTCCAATTAGTCTTAACTCAATAAACGGAGAACATAGAGAATAAACATTACAAGCTTGTCAATATAAACCGGTCACAATTATGGGACAACCCCAAGTTATGGCTTTTTTTCTAACCTTGTTGTCATTTGTTTCTTCATTTCAGTTTTTTTTTTGTTTGATTTTTTTCTCTCACTGGTTTTCTCAACAAATTCACATGCTTTTGTCTTTTTTTAACCTAAAACTCTTCTACATGTTGATAACAAAATTGAAAACTAAGGACCGACTCTAGCTAACAAAAAACCAAACAAAAAAAAATCAAAGCTCATTTAAAGGGGTGACCTTATGGTGTGTGACGGAAATATCGCCAAACCTGACCGATCTAACTAAAGCGGTGGGTACTAGTTTGAGTTAGATTGCAGTTTGGGTCCTACATTCGCGTCGCATCGCGCGCAATCTTCATTTAATACTTGTCAATATTTTAGCATAATTCACATTCATATTTGGCAACTCTTATTCAGCAGCACGCATGCGAACCAGTCAATAAATATGTATTCATCTCTTGAAATTTTGAGTGCACCTCCAAAAAATTCATTTTAAAAGTTTGTTCAAATTACATGTAGTTACAGGATGAATTACCAATGGTAACGCGATCTATTTGAGATGAGACTAGTTACGCAACGTAGGAGCTAGAAGCGATGACGCGATGAGCCAGATGCTCGCGATGCGACGCGAATGTAGGACCTAAACTGCAATCTAACCCTAGTTTTTGTCAATTTGAATCGTATTAGAGAAGTATATACACATTGACTTGCTGTTTTAAATAGTGTTATGTTAACGACCTCTGCGATGCGTCTGCTCTTTTAAATATAATGTTATATGTTAGCGACCTCTGCGCTGCGTCTGCTCTACCTTCAGCTCTATCTTCGAAAGGTCAAAGCGTGGCCATAATGGGAGCGCTTACTCTATATTACACTTTGACTCAAGTAATAAGTATAGTTATTATACGTTGTATGATTTTACTTGAGTATTTTCTCATCTTAAGAGAGTTGAACATTGAACACTGCAAATTGGACTCTGCACATAGAAGGCTTCAACTCCCTTTGCACAGTTTAGGACAACTGTATTTTAAATGTATGGCAGAATTACCTATGAAGACAGGCTTCAAAGCACAATGGTTTTACTGTTTGGATAGATATTCAATGAACAATAAACAGTTCTCACATTCTCCATACAATATGAGGCTGATATTACACAGTATGAGGAAGGTGTGTGTATTCATGAATAATTCATGGACTGGGTAGAGTTGATAATGCAATGCCATTGCCAGAATATAAGTTTGACCTATTCTATAGCTGACCCCAAAAAAAGGAAGAGAAGTAAAGAAAGCATCCAGGTCAGGCTTGAACCTGAGTTAATTAACCAAGTGTAACCTGTTCTCTTTCTGGTTTTTTCCCGTAGGTTTTGCACTGTTCATTTTCAGCTCTAAAAAACTGAACATCGCTGAATTGAGTTGAGAAAAATTGTTCACTTAAGACAGCTAACGGGAAATTTTTCTACAAACTATGGGTAAGAAAGGCACAGAAGCAGGAGAACGCAAGGGTTAACAAAAACATAAGCAGGTTATAAAAAGTTGATAGATGCAACTACTTCAATGAAGAAGTGAAGCAAAATAAACTGAAAGGACAGAGATACTGAGGAGCATGATAGGTAGGCAAACAAGGCCCCCAGAGAAATAGAAGAAGGAGGAGAGAAGTACAAGAAAATTTGTGAGTTGAAGAGAGGAATAAGAATCTTTGAGATTGCTTAGGAAGAAAGAAATAATGAATTATAATACCTTATGCTGCTACTACACTCAACATTTGCAGAAGTTAGCACAGGGTCACTGTGTGGCAGTTACTTGCTAGTTTCTTGTATCGTGTAATAATTGCAAGCAGCACTTTAGAGGTTGAATGGTCCAACTGTGTGCCCCCTTAGTTGAGGCAATTGCATTTTTGGTTGTGGGTAATTTAGTGAGGTAATTGCCTACATGTATTACATCTGAATGGGTATTATGGTAAGGTTACTTCAAAATTTTTAAAGAACTAGCTCAGGTCCCCATAATATAATTAGAGAATTAATTTTTTTTGTATATTTGAAGATGATGACAATGATGTAGCTACATAATATTTGTTTTGTTTTAATTTGTTAATTTGTGAATATAAACTTGACAAAATATTTTTTGCCACCCAGCTAATATTTTTATTCCCGAAATTATTACCTTGTAATTAATATTAAACCAAATTAAAATATAGTGTGTATTATTGGAAGCTGATAACAGTCCTTGAAATATACTTACCCATTAGATCATGTTGAGTGTTGCCAACATTATTCCTATATCTATTGAAATCCATGTCATCCATGCTTCCATCTCCTATAATAATGAAGTTAGAACAATTGCATACAAAATAATAAACTGTACAATCTTTTTACATTATAATATTTTAGTTGTAATTAGCACCTGTAATATTATTTGTTATATTTTCTGTAGTGTTTTTTAATTTAGTTATAGTACTTTATTAAAACCATTTTTCATAGTTAGTTTTAGTTATAGATTTATTCTTAAAAGTTGGTATAATAGCTATTCTAGCTACTACATAGCCAGTGGTTCCTAATATTAATCACTCGAGTGCTCTGGGGGGGGGGGGGCAGACCCTTTACCAAACGCAAAGCGAGAAAAGGGTCCGGTCAAGTGAGGGAGGTGCGCTGTACCGGACCAACGAATTGCAGTACCGGACCCACGAATTGCAGTACCTGACCCACAAATTCCTAGGGGGAAAGGTGTTAACTAGGACACCAAATTACCACAAAACGGGAAGTAGAAGGGGTGCGCTTATTGCTCTGCTCTCACAGTTCGCTTCTATCTTGGGGAATGAAGCTGAAAATAATTTGGGAGTGACCTTGAATTAAGTATTGCTGTCCATAGAGACAGATACTTGTGTAAGCTTTGTGGCATGTCATTTTTTTGGATGTCAGAACTTCACCAGAAGATAGCAGAATTGGACTACTATTCTTCTCTTCCTCGCCTGACCAGAAGATAAGTCACCTATGCAATAACAACAACTCGCTATAGTTTAACGGAGCGAGCTAATTCACGTTTTGAGGTAATTTGCAGTGTTGTTTTGGTAGAGATTCCAGTCTTTCCTGGTTTTAGTTATTCATACTAAAACATTATCTTGAGTGCCTAAATAGTTTTAGTTTTTCCCCCCAAATTCTCCCTAAGATATAGTTAGTTTTAGTATTTCTTCAGTGAGATGTAGACAATTTAGTTAGTTATACTATCAATTCACTTAGTTTTAGTTCAACTGTGTTGATTCAAAATCTTTAATAAAGTAGTTCATGCAGATTTCCCAAGAAGTTCAAAAGTAGCATATTTCTATGAAATCTTAAGTATTATAATCAAGGTATAATGTTTTTTATATAGTTTTACTTTAGCAATTTATATCTTCATTTAATAATGACACAATTCAAGGTGAATATTTACAATAAAAATTTGCCGAGTTTTAGTTTTTGTCATCCACTCTATAGGTAGTTTTAGTTACTATCAAATTTAGTGTCTTCTAAAATACTTAATACAGCGTAGTTTTAGTTATTCTTACCAAAAGTAAAATACCTCAAAACTAAGTGGTTTGGGGTTTAGGTTAAAACATTAGTAATGGACCACATGCGTGCTGACGTCAACAGTAGAGGTCAACGGGGTCAACGGTGAACGAATCGTTTTTGTAAGTGTAAGTATTGAAGGAATTTAACCGGTACTATTTGTCAGCTCTGCTTTCAGTGGACACCTTACTTAGTAGGTGGTACATCTTCTTTGAGTATGGCTGAAGAAATCCAACTAAACCCGTTACTTCTTGGAATGTAGAGGAGTTAAAAGAATATCTTCGGGCCAATAACTTACCAGTAACTGGTGTCAAATCAGAGCTAGTTCAGAGAGTGAAGGATTGTTTTGATACGATGTTCTTTGAAGCAGAGGTGGAGGCTAAGACCTTCCAAAATTTCAAGGTTTCTTCTACTGTACCAAAGTTTTCATCCCTTCCAGATGGTTTGTGGATTAGAGATAATTTTCCTACGGTCATAATGGTCCTAAACCACTTATAGGGGGAAAGAAGCCAGGCAGTGGCGCCTTACTGCAAGCAACTTTGGCAGGGTATGTAATAGAAACTTTAGAGTGTTATATCCACCATCTCACAAGAAAATTATTCTTGGTGATTATGGGTTTCCAAATACACCAGCCATTCAGAGGGAACACTCATGAAAGTGATGCTTTGAAAAGCTATCAGGAAAAAACTGGTACTGAAGTGGATATATATGGCTTATTCTTATGCACCAAGTTCCCATATTTGGGTGGAACTCAGATGGACTGATATACCCATATACAGGTTTTCAAGTATTGTGGATGCATGCAAGGATACAGGATTTTGTCTGGAAATCAATCCTTTGGAACAACCCCGATTAAAAAACGTCATCTTATTATTTTCAAATTATTGGTCAGCTAGGAATAACGGGTGCAGAATTTTGCGACTTTATAGTTTGCACTCTAGCTGATATGCATATTGAAAGGGTATTTATGGATGGTGAAGTTTGGCATGGTATGACTGACTTCGATGACCTCTACTGCTGACCTCAGCACCATATGGTCTATTTGGTGATTTCCCCCAGGAATTCGTGAGTCCGGTACAGCGCACCTCACTTGACCAGACCCTTTTCTCGCGTTTGGTAAGGGTCTGGCCCTGCGAGACTAAAGACAAAGGTTTCAGTGATGATTAGAACTTTTGTCACACTGCAACAAGAGAGAGCAACACATTGTGAAAGTCCATCATTTTGGTTCATTGATTTAAAGAGATTCCTATTATTTTATTCATTGTTCATTTGCTCCAAAACTGGCAACAAGCTGGCTGACTCACTTAAGACAAATATAATCCTAAACTTAGCTATCCAGTGAACTAACAAACAGAGCTAGTTGATCATTTCTAAAAGAGTTACTGTATTAACTGTCCAACGGTCCGAAAAATCGGTAAAAGATCCACCGCAAATAAGTTTGTTGCTATTTTTAACTGACTAATCCGCAGGAGCAGTCCTTCAGGCATCTTTGATTAACGTCTTTCGCCATAACTTTAATATTGTATTTTTTAATGATTTTAAGTGATCGATTTCCGTGGCGCATTAATACGGCTAAAGGCCTAAACCCCTTCACCACACGTACATAATTAAATATAAATTCTACTCATAGTGTAATTTTATGCATGGTGTAATTTGTGCTCAAGCTCATCGCTAATTATTATTATTGCTATTAGTGTTAGTGGCATAATAATAGGTTGTAGCAGTGTTAAATCTCACTGTAGTAAATAACCAGTACAAATATAATTATTGCTTATTGACTTATTGATGTAGCTAGCTAATTTATACTACCTGTCCACAACATCAGTGCAATCAAAACCACAAAACTAAATGTAACCATCTTAACCACTCTCCAAGTACTTAGCCTCAGAGACAATAAATCATTATTCCGGCCAGCGAAATAATAGCGTTCACCAACAATAATTGTGCCTTATAAAATCTCTCTACACGTAAGTGTCCCGGGCGAATCTTGAGGGCGTTGAGTATATTGGTGGGCGCTTGATTGTAATTTTTCCACTCAGTGGCTAGCATACGTTTAACGCAATAAACGGAGAACATACAGTAGCGGTCAAAATAAAGTTCCCACAGCGACTCGCTAGGCTAGCAAACCACACAGGCAGAAAAGTCGTTCCTCCGGGGTTCAAATAGCGGCTCGTATTCCGGCGGAGATTGTTTAAGGGTGGCCGCAAACCGCCTACGCAATTTTTTGTTGATGGTTGCTATGCACGATTGCTACTATTGTATACTTACAGGGGCTTCTCCACTACTACACAAGGACAAAGTACCTGCCGAAGGAGCCGCTCACTAATTTTAGAGCGAATCTGGAAGAAATATCAGGAAACATCGGTGCCTGGTTATAAAACTTTGTAGCAGTTTTTTGGAGCGGTGCGGTAAATTGGAGCTCCGCAATTTGGTGCACTACTAGCCGAGCCGATACTCTACTGCAAGACAAAGAGTTATTCTCCATTTCAATATTACTTTATGATTTATTCGCAATTTTTTCTATTTATAAGATATTGAAA
>WLWI01000692.1_pt1 | contig 30236 bp, 18 predicted proteins | sample 6701501 | NCBI WGS metagenome assembly WLWI01 (sample SAMN12718690, study PRJNA515312) | sponge metagenome | isolation source: marine sponge | host: Mycale hentscheli | place: New Zealand: South Island, Marlborough, Capsize Point | collected 2014-11-01 | reverse complement strand
CGCGTTCGACCCCGTCCCAAAATGACATACATACGTCCAAACATATATATAAATAAATAAACAAACATCCCCGATTTTCGATTGTGTTACCCCTGTAAGTGTCTCGCTCGCTACGCTCGCTCGCCAATTATAGATAATTTGTGACAGTCTATAGGAAAACCAGGCACAACGCGGCACCCTTCGAAATTTTTTTTTTGCACTTACGGGAGTTGTCGGCGTCCAGATATTGAGCTCTCCAAGTTTTATCGTCGTAGCTTAAGTCGTTCCCGCTATAATAGACCTAACCATTCCCGTCGGCTTGAAACAATACATTTTTAAGAATTCGATCGATCTTTTCTCGATATTACGCACGCCGCGTTGTGCCCTGTTTTCCCGTAGACGGTCACATTTACAATAGTAATATGGAAAAGTGTTTCTGAAAAACACTAAAATCATTAATGAATGGAGATCTCTAGAATTTCTTAGTTTCATTTATAAAATTGAAGACATAACTAAAATGTGTTTTATTTAATATAATTTTAACGTTTTGTTATAGCCAACCAATTCCATAATTTGTTAAGAGCATAGAAAACTTGTGAAACTTTAAACTACAGTTGTATGTTGTAACTGGACTATAGCCTTCTAACAGTAGGTGAACAAGATTTAAGACACATTAACTTCAGGCAAACTAAATGAATGTAGCCTTATTTTGTAATCAACTTTTATCAGATTTGACCTTATGTGAATTATTTGTGCACAATTGCTCACTCACCATTTGTACTGAAGCACATAAGTAGTTATATAGATTAAATAAGTACATCAAATAACAAAATTTAACTTTAATTTAAAGACTAGCAACAGAAAGTGATTCTACACTCTTGAAAACTCTATGCTAAAGCTATTGCACATAAACTATCCTATACTCCACACAATATTTGGTGCCCTCTTGATGCTTCCAGAATTCTTCAAACTCTTAGGCAGCTTCACTCTTTCACAATTAGTGTGGATGACATTACACCGTACCACATATTCTATGTCCATGTCAAACTCCCACCCTTCTAGCACACAGACCCTTCAGCTAGTGCTCACCAATCGCAATAAAAATTAACGACTATATTAAGATTTTCTAAAGCATGCGAGCTTTTTTCAGTTTCTATTTTACATTTTATCCATTAGAGAGGTGGGACCATGGCCCCAGCAATTAAAGCATTTTCATCAGCCTATATTCTGTTTTCCTTGACATTCTAGTCTCCTTTAGCACACTCACAATTAATGTTCTAGTAGCTACATACTTTGAAAGACTTAATAAATTTGCTTATAAATAAAACATAGACTTCCGAGCAAGACTCATTGGACATATATCACTTGAAGGCTGTGGGTTTTCATTTTTGATATACATAATTCATACTCAGAATTATTTAATTTAGGAAGAAATTGGACTGTGACAAATCAATGTGTTACCTTCCATATTGCTACAAGTTTTTAAGAATTTCTAAAGCATAAATAAGAGTGATTTCACTTGCACTGACAATAGCATTTGGGTAATTTCGTGCCTATCTGTGTAACCAATGAGGGGACCTATTTGGAAAGACATTATTGTCCTGAGTCATCCAGTACAAGGCTCACTGTTAGATTGGCGACGTTGCGGCAGTAACTTTCAGGATTAGGAAAGTTGGAACAAACGGCTGGTTGGGGTGGGTAAGTAGTTCAGCACCACAATAACTCCACTGGTTCAATAAGGAATAATAACAGATGTTCTTATAATGTAAATGAAACAACAAGAGAATACAATAATAATAGTAACGGTTGGCATGGGCATAAACCGGTACTGGCCGTGAGCAGTCAGTGAGGCTTTACAAAAATAAATTGCACGCGCAGTGTAGCTAAATGCCATGAATGTTTGTGGAGGTCTGGCTAGGCCCGCACAAAGAGATACTCCCAAAACAATTATTAACTCACATTCATTTTAATCAAGTCAATCTGAGCGAACAGATCAGCACAGAATTTAGTAAAATGTTTTATATTGACTCACAGTACAATAATATGTATATAATTATGAAGAAAACAAAAACAATATTTGTTCTGCACAATTTTAATCACTAATGAATTTAATATTCCAATGCTAACTTTAGCTATTCTCACAATGTTAGTGCTTTGTGCTACCTACGTTGACGTTTGGACGCTTTTCTACCTTGGACACAGTCTTCGATCTATCATCTGGAGTGCTACTTTCAAAAATTTCATTAGTATTCACTTCCCCTGGAGTATTTAATGGCTGTGACTGATCTTCAACCATCGCTGATTCTTTTGAATAATCATAAGTGAAATTTTCTCCATTAGCTTTTTTTAGCTCTTCAAATCTTCTAATATGTAGCATACAGCAGATCTTACAAATTATATTATTTGTACAACCAGTTATATCCAATTTTCGCAAATGATTTTTACATATTTTCTAATACAAGCAATAAACAATAATTATAATGGTATTAGGTCATATGTACTTTAATGAACAAGTGCAGTAAAAGAAAATTAACTAGTGAAATTGTACATTCTTATTAATGAATATTAATTATAGCAATCTATACAATGAGCTACAAAAATTGTACTCACTATAAACTACTCCCCTTTTAAAAACTTCTTATATTTCTTAGCTTTCTTGAAATCCAACGTTGTGTTCAGCAGAATTGAAGTAAAAGTATATTACCCATTTATGGCACACTAGAGTTGAATGTCCTACCCCACACTACAGTATCCATCATTAAAAAGATTTGAAATATGTCCAGTAAAATAGACATAGCATTGAGAAAATAAATATTATTATGGAAAATATGGTTCTGGTACAACATTATGGTGAAAAACAGTGTTTCCACTCCAATTATACAGTCAAATTACAGTTAGATCACGTAATTTTTTTATGTTGCACACCATACATTATTATTTTACCTCTAAGAAGATCTCAAAGACGATGTTAATACACAATTCTTTACCTGATTGCATGATGGACATAGACAATAATTTTTAGGGAGTTTAGAGTTACATATGAAGCAATTTCCCTCAATTACTTCTATTGACATTTTCTTTATCAGATAGGCAACAGAAGGAGCATTGGCGATTTCTACATAGAAATATCACTTGAATAATCATAATACAAAAATATTATTTTAAAAAATTACTTTCATTTTCTTCTTTATATGAATCATGGCAGGATCTGCAAACACAGCCAAACTTTACAATTTTAGCAATGCATGCTTTATGCTTCTTGGAACAACTAGAGCACATTGGCTGAACAACACATAGAGCCTCGTTAAAAGATAAACAAAAAATAAATAATAAACATACCCCAGAACATGACTGACAAAGCTTTTCTCCGTCATACCAATGAAGATATTTGTCACAGTCAATGCATTTGTCATCATCTATCTTGGGGTTAAACTTTACTCCAACAATTTCATCCTAAAAGTGATAAGTATGTTAAAATATAAGTCACATTTATTATACTTGCAGGAAATCTAAATCACCCCAAAAGTTTAGTTAGTAGCCATGTACTCAAGCACATACAGTATAAATATTATGTACATCAGTAGGAAGCACCATTACAAATATACTGAACAAATGTGTTTTAAAGTTGAAGCAAAAAAAAAAGCCAAGAGACATAGGAAAGTATAATTTTGCCCTTCGAACTATATCAGAAGTAATCAAATGACATGCTAAACAACCTTTGACTACAGAAATCTTTATCATAGTACAAGAGATCATAAATAACAACATGAGGTTGCAAGAATCTAAACTTTGTAAGACATTAATAGAGTAATTAAGTAAAAAGTAAGAACAGCAGATTTGAGTGAGTTGTGTAAGACACTGACTGACAAAGGATGATAAGCGATGGAAGCAACTGGAACTGAATTTATAATATTATATACTATTAGAGAATTATACTTACTTGCCTCGTGTTTTGGTTCACTGAATGAAGTAGCAGATTTGTGATGACTACATAATTTCCATAAAATCAATACCAGCGACATAAGTAAAAAACTATACATAAAAAAAATTACTGAAAAAAATAATGCTGATTTTTCCAAATGTTGTAAAGGGGTATTTCTTTGACAATAGTCTAAAAACAAACAACAACAAACAAAACACAATGGGAATTACAGTAATAAAAAGAATTAAATATACACTTATGATTAGTATTATGCCGAATTCTTGAGTAATTATTGTAAATTTAACAAATACATGTATCTTATGCTTTAGTCTCTATCCTTTCCATAGGCATAACACTAAATTTCCAGACAACAAAATGATTAAAGTGATCCTGGGAAACCTTCATGTATGTATACTTGAAAACAACAATGTACATCAATACTCTGCTTTACACTTTGGTCATATTAGTTGTTGTTATGCCATATATTTATACATATACGCACATTCTACTTACTCAGACACAGTTTGACAAAATTTACCAGACTTAAACAGTAGATCCAGCCTAATTATCCACTATCCATGGTTTGTAGTCTGGAGTGGTGACTCATGTAAATTAGGTCGTTTTAACTCCCAAGGTTTTGTTCACTAGGACCAACACAACCTCAGCAATATTAGCTTTTTAGAGGAAGAGCAGCTATAAAAACTATGAAACTAGTTTAAACAGTTAGGTAACTGGCAAATTTTACACAACTCAGTAGGCAGTCTGTAATAGCTGATTTTTTGGATAATAACCAGATAGTCCAACCAGGATATCTGGATAGATAGTTTTTTATAATCATTCCAGCTCTACTCAAGGCATCATATAGCAGCTACAGTTAACCCTTTCGACACCAACTTGCTCCAACACTTCAGAAGACTTTTAGAATTCGAATTTGATTTTTGAATTTCTATCGCAAAGCAACAGCAAAAATTCACAAATAAACAGCCAGGCATATACAGTAGGTAGCTATAGCTTTATAACAAGCAAAATAAGCTTCTAAAATCCTGAAAATGAACCGGAACCTGTCCATCTATACGGCAGGTTTCAAGGAGAGTCCAAGGAACTAGCCCAATTGATTGCTCTCGATGTCCGGTAGGAAAAAAACTTTATCCATATTCTTCCAAAATGTGGAGGGACTCTCTATAGGGTTCATACTTTCTATTCTGAGTGTTGGAAGTCCGTAGGCAACAAAAGATTTGGGCGCTCGGTGTCCTGAAAATTCTCGGTCGCAATTTTCTCGATCTCCTTTCTCAGACAATTAAAAAAATACGCAACCTGCCCATACTGGTTCAATTTTTTTTAAAAGGAAGTACAATGCTTACACTACGTATAATAAAGAAATGACGGTTCAATTTAAAATAGATTTGTTTTAAATTCAGAGATGTAGACCTGTTCTCGCCTACATATATGCGGTTACAACGTCGAAAGGGTTAAAACATTAAGCTATAACATTTGAGCATACACATGTAAAAGGTGTACATTTAAGATTAAATTCAATCAACAGAATTTGCCTGCCGTATATAGCTACCTAAAATGGAAATAATAGCTATCCTTTACTTTCCATTAATTAATTTTCAGTAAATTTTTAGTATGTTGAAAGTAATGTGGAACAGTACTAGAATTCTTAAGAAATTATAGCAATTTTTTATCAATTAAAACCATAAAATAAGTAGCAAAATGAAAATAAAAAGTCTAGTCTAGATAAACACATATAGATATACTTACGTTGACTAGCTATAACTCCAAGACTAATCCACAATGCAAATACTAGCAAAAAGAAAATGATTGTGATTATGTGCAGTCCATAGATTAAACGCTCTAAAATTGGAAAAAAGGATCATAATAATGCAGTAAAAGTTTATCATCAAAATGGGTGCATTGAATTGAAAAGTTTATCATGAAAGTTAAGTACAAACAGAAACACCATGTCACATTAAGTAGAAATTGGTTAATTGTAGCTAATAAGAGGGTAGAATAGACAGGGGAAGGCAGCGTAGAGTCCATAAGGAAGGCAAAAGTATGAAAAAGAAGGCAAAAAACTATAACTAAAAAGCAGGTGGAATTGGCAAGGTAATGCAAAAGGAAAGCAAAAGTACAAAAGAGAACTATTAATTGTACTAAAATGTGGGTGGAATCGAATCCTCAAGTAAAGGCAGCATAAATTTAAAAAAAAATGGCAGAAGTACGAAAAAGGAGGCAAAAGTTTTGCAAAGCATAAATGCACAATCAGAGATTCAGAAGAAGGAGAGGTAGATAAAGGAGGAGAAGGGACTCAAGAAGAAAGCTGAAATAAAGGAAAAGTGGGGGATAAAAATTCCATATAATCATAATATAATAGTCAGTCAATAGTACTTACTATCTTTCCGATCTTTCAAAAAAACGATGCTAATGATAAATTCCACGATTAATAAAATACATCCCAATATATACATTATCAATCCAAATGAAATATATACAGTGTTGACATCCTCTGACCCCACTACAAAAAAAGAGCATAGACCAATGGTTAGATCATTTCCAAGTATCACAACAATATAAAAACAAGTAATTTTGTATTATATAAGGAAAATATGGAAATTTTAAATGTGCTACTTTAAGAACATGACTAACTACTTGGACATCAATAACATTATTCAGTGACATTATAAATAACAAAAATTACCACATTAATAAAATCTAAAATACCTCACCTCGTCTGTAAGTAAATTTAATATTCACACTTTCGTTGAATTTTTTCTGTCGCATTATTGTTACATTATAATCAATTTGGGTTTTGAAATCCAATTGCAGATTCTCATTTTGACGTATCACTTTCATTTCGCTCAAACCATTTTCACTACCATTATCAATAAGGGTGATGCAATCTCCACTGAAATTTGAAGTGCAAGTTAAAAAAAATGAACATTCAGTGTATTTTGTGATGTCAAATACATCAGTAGCAACAGCATCTGTGTTCATTTACAAGTGATAATGCTAGTAATTCTATACACAACAACAAAACTAACCAATCAGAACTGAAGTATTATATGTATGAATATGGTAGGATGCAATAATCGTCACTATCACTTGATTTTCATCCAACATTTCAGTATCATTTAGCATTGCTTGAGCAGTATATACTTCAGTGTTATTACTATCACTGATAAGGGATCGATATATTTTTACACTATTTGATAATCCGTGTATGTCAATGTTGTAAAGAACATTACGATAGCAATCATTAGAAACCTGAAAAGTGTAAAATAGCATATCTGAGAGTTTAAACAGGTTGATCCTAAATGCTAGTTACAGATGAAATGTTCTAGCATGCTAGTTCCAATTAAATAAATACACCAAAATGAAGTGAAAGCTTAGAGCAAGCCTAAATATTCGCCATCAATTATATTAAGAATATGCCACTTCAGACATTTTTTTTGCTTTAAACATTCCTAAATATAGAAAGCACAGCTGAGATGCCAAAAACATCTATACACTTAAATAATAACAATCCTGATAGCCCTTCAAGGAGAAAGTAACTTGTGAGCTCAAGCTAATAAAAACCCACAGTATACCAAATCAGGCTACAAGAATATAACTTTTGTAAGGACATTAACATATGTGACAGTACTTGGGAAAAGGGACCAATTACGTAAAATCAAAAATGTACAGTAGAGCCCAACACCGACAAAAAAATTTTTTTTTTGATTTTCTTTTTATTGGCCCACTGGCATCTACCCTTTAGCTTACACTGACACCAAATTTCAGTGGCTGAAACCGTTGTTAAAGGTCCAAGCACCCCGTTTAAACACAGTCACCTTTTATTAACTTTTTTGACCTTCCGTGCGTGCACGAAAATCCAATGCACGGAAATACAACGCGCGAGTAATTGAAAATCGTGGGTGAATTCAATTTGTTGCCTAGCAACAAATTACCCGACCTCAGAAAAATCGTGTGTAAATTCTAACAAGTTTTTGTTATAGCATTGCAGCAACAGAATAGAAATAATAAACATGAATAATCAAGCTATATAAGTTGATGTTGCTATTTATGGGGTCCTGTAGTTGGGGGTCTGCAGATCTGGAGACTCTCCTGGGACTATTATTGTGAAGACACCGGAATAATCAACAAGTCTCTGACTGGACAAGGTTTCAGTGATGATGAGGACTTCTGTCACACTGCAACAAGAGAAGGCAACACATTTTGAAAGTCCATCATTTTTGTTCATAGATTTAAAGAGATTCCTACTATTATTCATTGTTCCAAACAGGCAACAAGCTGGCTGACTCACTTAAGATAAATATATTTCTAAACTTAGCTAGCCAGTGAAATAACAAACCAAGCTAGTTGATCATTTCTAAAAGAGTGACTGTATTATAGATACCGTGACTTACTGTATCCATCAAACTGTTGGAAACAGAAAAACAAAAAAGAAGCACAAAACGGCCTGCAAAACTGTGTCTATACGCATTTAGTGCTACTTAAAGCCATACCTGTATAGTACCCTTACACAACGTAGGGTTTGAACTAAGTAAGGCCTCCCACATCAACGAAGTAAGCGGCCCCAACTACACTGCCGTTCAGCTGAGTACCGCCATTTTCCAAGCACAAGTAAAAGTCTTACGTAACCCGTAACACGGACTTCCGGTTAGATTACGGAATTCAACATTAACTCCGCCAGAAATTGAATAAGAAGGTTTAATTGCAGTTTTCTCAAAATGACTGTGCTCAAGTTGGTTAGATTGCCGCTCGTATATTTAGAACCAAGCAGCGCCTGCCTATAAACTTGGTATCAAAATACTCCACATGAAGTGCTTTACACAGTGATATGAATAACTCATTTTTCAATTTTTTTTAACGCAATTGGTCCCTTTTCCCTATACAACTGACTAAAGTAACTGCTAAAATAACACAAGCAAGGAGTGCTAGGGGCATCTATAAACAAACAACTACCAACTAACACTCACCACACAAAACAAGGTTGATAAAACCAAAGTCTGAGGAGTAGTGGCAAGGGTAGGGGTTAGAATAATGAAATAATTAAGTCATATTTCAGGTCACCTGAGAGAGAGAGCATATCTGCTTTAAAGTCAGAGGGACCATTCAGTACTGATATACAGAAAACATCAATTATCTCAAGAAGAACAGGTAAAAGTGCAAGACGACGTGTATATCGACAGTATTTCCAGCCCTATTCCAACAATTGTTAGAATCAGTTCAGTATGTTGGGGATTGGAAGATATCTCCGAACAAGAGTAGAACTAATGAACTTGCTAGGTATCTTCACCATACTTTACCATATGTCATAATGTTTATAACAATATTCATAGTCAAACCATTCTAAACTGTATCATCTCATTCACATACTAATTTAGTGTTAAGACCGTGCGTACTGCCTATACCAGCATCCCTAGTTAGGTCTACAAAGATGGCAAAGTATCCATCACCCTTGTGTGGGCGCACAATTTGAATTCTGTTTAGCTAGCTTAGCTGGGTGGTCCTTTGACTATGCTGTGCGATCTCGTGTGGAGTTTCATAATGCATACACCATCTAATTAGATGAAGACTTTCTTTATATAGCACTTCGAGTGTCATTTTGAATTCAGATTTGATTATGAATCTGTACCGTGAAGGAAAGCAAACAATCATAAGCCAACCAGCTAGGCATCCAAAGGTGTCAGTTATGAAAGTTTGAAGTTCACTGAAAATTTTCGTTTAAAAAAATTCTCAATCTCTGTTTTGAGGCAATTAAAAAATATGAAACCTGCCCTTATAGAAAAAGAAACAACATAATAACATTGAACAGATTTTTTAATCAGTAAATGTGACCGTCTGCAGGAAAACCGGGCACAACGCGGCGTGCGTAAATATCGAGAAAAGATCGATCGATTTCTTAAAAATGTATTGTTTCAAGCCGACAGAAGGGAACGGTTAGGTCTATTATAGTGGGAACGACTTAAGCTACGACGATAAAACTTGGATAGCTCAATATCTGGACGCCGACAACTCTCTAAGTGCAAAAAAAATTTTTTTCGAAGGGTGCCGCGTTGTGCCCGGTTTTCCTGTAGACAGTCACAAATGCAGGCCTGTCCTCATCCTCGTCTGTGTTAATGGAACTGTTTACATATAAAATGCAGTGAGTGAAAAAAAATGTTTGCAAGCTTACTTTGTGTGAAAATTGTCATGTCAACATGTATGTACGATATTTTGACACTCCAACTCCATACAAGGGAATAAGGTGTGGGTCTGTAATCAGGTTGAAAATATTTCCAGAGCCTAGGAAGGTAGTTCTAAGAAGCCAGGTGATGGTTATCCTAAGAACCAACCAGGGGAAAGGCGATCCGAGTGTGTGTAGCCCCAATTGTGCCAAATGGTTTAGTTTTTTATAAAAAGTTCAGCATAGAACATACATACATTCAGACAGGTAGCCAAATCCAACAAAACATGAACAAAACAGCAGTATATATGACATAACTAGTGGTGCGCTCGAATAGTGCAAATGCATGGCGAGCGAGCAGACTTTTTACAGAAAAATAGGACAGAAATTACATCTAACTGTAGTGCACAGTGTAACCCTTTCCATTCACAGTTAGCATCAGAGAATCGAAAGTCTCTGATCCCAGACTAAACTAACAGAATTACCTGAATAAACTTAGAAAGCAGTGGCAAAGAAGCGCAGCTTGACAAAGACTTCACAATTGTTTCAAGAAGAGAGTAGCTGTAAACTTTTTGGTTAAAATAAAGTTGCGTAAGGCAGTGCAGCAGGATTCTCCGCGCTCGTTAATTGAAAAATACTGGAACTGTGAAAGCTTTACCTAACTTACGTAATTAGAAGCACGGGTGAAAACAGAAGTCTCACGTACCCCATAAACAGATAAATAAATAAATATAGTGAAATCTCGATTGCATTACCCCTGAGAGTGTCTCGCTCGCTACGCTCGCTCGCCAAAAAAGGATCAATGCGGGGTGGGATCCCAACCCTTACACATCACCTCATACTCTTTTCCAGCCCCATACACCCAAATGTATCAAACATCAAAAATTTACAGCAGCATTTCTCTATAAAAACTACCTAGAGTTAGATTAAACTTGACACTTCGAGTTTGAACCAAAACTTACTTCAAGAATTATGCACATAATTAAGTAATACTTACAGAATGTAGCCAAGTAATGTTGATTTCATTTAGTTTTGCTTCCACATCTTTGTAAAATGCAATGTAAGAAATATTGGAGAGCCCAGGTGAAATGGATGGTACTTCTGCATGTTATAAAAAATAAAGTTAAATTTAATACACATGTTGCTATAAATTCATATATTATATCTCAAAAAGTGCAATAAGTAAAATAATTGTCACATGAATACTTAGACTTTCAAAACTATAGAAGCTTTTAAATATATTTGAATAACCATACTTTTACATTTTCACAGGAAGGGTTTTTCTAAAAAAATTCAGATGTATCAATAAATAAATTATGAAGAATGATGAGATACTCAACTCCGTCAAATTCTCCTGAAGTCCACAAGCTTCAGTGCAGGCTAAGAATGACTATAACACATAGTAGTTACTAAATTGGTATATTTGTGCTCATTACCTTTGTTACAAGCTTATTGAATAAATGCTTATTGTCATTTTACTGTTCAGGGAATGGAAGCCGTTTCGGAACAGGAGAACTAATCAACTTGCTAACTCATTTTACCACACTTTACTAATGTGCATAATGATTATAACAATATTCATAGTCAAAACATAATTTGTATCATCTCACTCACACATACTTTGCTGTAATTACACAGACATACTTAAATTAGTATCCTAGTAAAGTGAACAAATTAGGGGTCAAGATCATGCGTACTGCCTATGTATATTTGCTTCCCTAGTCATGTCTACTATGACAGCAAGGTGGAATAGTCCGGGTGCACAACTTTAATTCTAGTTAGCTAGGTCAGGTGGGTGGTCCTTCGACTTCGCGACCAATTGCTTGGGTGGAGTTATGCCCCATGAACATTTACAATATACATATATTCATTAACGCATCAATAAAATAAATTCTTTTAAAAATTAGTTAAAAATGACTCAACTAAACCATGTACAACGCGGCGTGCGTAAATATCGAGAAAAGATCGATCGATTTCTTAAAAATGTATTGTTTCAAGCCGACGGAAGGGAACGGTTAGGTCTATTATAGTGGGAACGACTTAAGCTATGACAATAAAACTTGGAGAGCTCAATATCTGGACGCCGACAACTCTGTAAGTGCAAAAAAATTTTTTTCGAAGAGTGCCGCGTTGTGCCCGGTTTTCCTGTAGACGGTCACATATTATAATTGACATAATTTAAGTATATTTTAGATTAACCGAAACAAAATAAAAATGATAAATTGAAAGGGCACAAAAAATAGATGAGTAAATACACCAAGTTGAATGTGGTTCAAAAGTACCTTCATAAGGAATCATTTCCCACAACAAAAACAAATACTGCACAACATTTTTTGGATGGCCAATTTTTATGCTAACAAGGACATGCATACCTGGTGCACACGTATTAACATTCTGCTAGTAGCAATATTAAATGTGCTTGTTTGATTATTATGACTTTCTTAGATGTTTCATGCAATAAAAATTGGGCAACCTTCATGTAAGTACCGTAGAATAATTATAAAGATAGGTGGACTAAAATAGTTTTGCTGCCTGCAATAATTGGCTATGACGTCTTATGTGATCTGTGATTTTTGCTTTACCAATGTCAATGAAAATGATTCGACTCCAGCTGGAGAAAGTGATAGTTCCAAATAAAAGACAAAAAATTTACCAACCTAGAAGATAACATGTCATTGCTTATTACAGAGCCATTAGCAGATAATATATCAGACTCTATTCTTCATAATAAAATTACTACGTTAAATGACCATCACCATAATAAATTTTTGAACTTACTGTAATATTGAGTAAATTCAATGAGCATAACGTTTCAACTTCGTGAAACCAATAAATTCAGAAAAATGATCGTCATGGTCATTAAACATAATGTTAAGAATATGTAGTAAAAATGAATGTATACAATATTTCAGATAGTAAGATAAGATTAATCATATCATTAGCAGTACTTGCCACACAGTGGTGCTTTATGTTACAACTTTCTTTCTGGGGGTAGCTAACCGGAAGTGTTCACTTCGTTAAAATTATTATAATTTGAATAATAGACTTGACATGACACATGGAGCTGACTGACTGTTCACATGACTAATGAGTGAGAATCATGAATTGGTATCCATTCTTATAATTCTTTGCTACTTGATTTAGTTACATCACTTTACCTCTCCACTTCACTTTCTTTCCGAGTCATCTCAGCTCTTCTTAGCCTTTCCTCTATCCAGATCTTTCTTGTTGAGTCAATCTTGGATTCCCTTCTCCTCCTATTATCTCTCATACTTCTCAGGCTCACTGTCCTGTTCATGATTGTGGACCTAGGCTTTATAAAGCTATTGCCTTCCTTCATCTATTCCTAACCGTTTTCACCTGATTTTAGCTACAAGTAGTCTGTAGTCGTTGTGTCTCCATTTCCTTAATCACTATCTACTTAGTGTGATGATGATTACTTAATCTGTTCGAAGCACCACTTTTCCAATCGGGCTCAAATCATGAATAATTCACGGCTACACACTACTGTTGGTGCTCGTCATTACTGACACACAAGCATATTATCATATAGATAGTTGCAACTAGAATCAGAATTTCTAATGGCTACAAACTAACCGTAATCACAAAAAAATCATAAAAAATGTTATTTTATGAGGTTAAGCTTCTAAGTAGATACTTAAAAAAAAACAAAAAAACTCATGAATTCCCTTCTCCTCCTCTGTCTAATCTCCTACTTCCTAGTCTGTCCTTCCTATGCATTTTCTTTCACTTCTTTCTTGAAGTACATAGTTACGTCAGTCAGTTTTTCTCACCTGCTTTTTTTTTTTGGCCTTGCATTCTTCAGCTTCTCAGCCTCTCTTACACAAATTACGGTTAGCTACTGCCTCTCTTATAACATTTATGATTAGCTACTGTAGATGAACACTCTTTCCCAACTCAATTCAGTGACTCAGTATTAAAAAAAATATTGGAATAAGGCATATTAAACTAATCTAAGCTGTTATGTCCCAATGGTTAAATGGTCAGTGTGCACACTCCACATTGTCGGTTGCAAGTTCGAATCATGATAAGGTCACTTTTTTCCTACCATTTTTTCCCTTGTCAAAAGTTTCCCCCATTCCAGTAATGGCGACACTTTACCAATTGTGACCAGCTCGTGAATTATATATATATTATTATAATTTTTTCATCGGATAAATCTGTTTGATTTAGAGTTCCACTATAATAGCTAGTTATATCACTTTCAGTTTAAGTTAACTAAATATAATTATAATTGGAATTGTATGCAAGACTAGGCAAGATAGAACCAATCGAAGTAACAAAACTGAGGAACACTCACTAACTGACAGACTGACAACAACTGACAACTGAATGTAAAACAAGACTAAATTCTAAAGATCACATAAAGGACTAATTGTTACAGTGTCAAAGAACTCGACAGAACACAAACAATAGTAGTGATTGTTACTAGAAAGTATAGTAAGAGGCATTACTCCAGGAAGCCATGTAAAACAAGATGAGTAAAGTAATGAATGCAGTAATGAGTAGTAACCATGACAACACAAATAAGACACACTAAGTTCTAAGTACCTACAGTTAACACATTCTGCCTTAAAATATTACTGGTGAAAGAGTTAAAATTTTAGAATTCTTATTGCTGGCCTTTTATTTTTGTGCATATGATTGCATGCTGTTTCAATAGTGTAAGTGTAAAATACTCACCTTGCTTACCCTGACCTTCCTACCCCCTCCCCCTCCATCTCAAGGTACCGGACATAATTGGAATTTACAGAGGCTAACATGATATTTGATGATGAAACTTCGACATATAAGTAGTATTCACTGTAAAGATGAAAAGCCATTGCTTATTCATGTGAACAATTCTTATTTTAATCAGAATTTAGTAGCTCATACTGTTAGATAATTACAGCAGCAAATAAAGTAAAGAGGTAAGGGTGGGACCTTCACAAAGCCGAACTGGGCTCTGAGGGTGTCATTTGGACAAGTAAGCAGGGTTCATACAGAGGTGGGGGCGCCCTGGGATTCCCCCCCCCCCCAAGAAATTCATGAAATAAATTAATAATATTAACTACTTAATAGTTTTCAGTGGTTATGATTTATAATGATATCCTGTGATTTTGTTGTTTGTATATCTAATAATTGGTGAAAGTTCACTTCAGTTAATTGAGATCCTTCAATTGCAATACGCATTAGTCTTCCAAGATTGATGTCACTAATTCTAGACCTGAGACATTTTTAATCAACTTCATTTGACTAAACGAGCGTTCTGCAGTGGCTATTCCAACTGGTAGAATATGATGATGTTAAGAAGTTTAAAAATTACAGGAAAAAAGTTTGGTATATGCACCTCAACATTCCATCTTTCTCTTCACCTCCTGCAAGCTAGGTGATTTTGAGAGCATCATTTCTCTCTTCTCCTTCACTAATGCTCTCCTAAAAGCAGCCATAAATGTGTGTGGTTTCAGCAAAAGTGGGTGTGGTCAAACACATATTTTCCTACATGTGCCCCCTTCCTAAATTCTTTCCCCCACCCCTCCCCACAGAAAAAAATAATCCTGTATGAAACCTTAGGTAAGTACATTTTAGAGCCTTCATAAGTTTTTCTGCCGTATAATTCGAGAACTGTCCCAAAACAAACCATAGTAACTATTTTACTGCAAAATGAAGTGAAAAAATGTCCTAATAAAGTTCTTGAATGCCATGCAACATAAGAGTAAAGCATTATGTAAAAATGCAAGTGTTGGGAAGCACATTAAAGCTGATGCAACTACTTTGAAGGCATGATGGACCAAACATATGCATTCTGAAATCCTTGAGAGAATACATATTCTAGTTCTGCCTTTTATAGCTAAAATTTATCCATGCAGTCTTCATAATTAATGACTCTCACCCCAAACACACATCTATTTACACACACACACAAAAATGCAAAAAAATTTGCAAATTCTCTTGCTACCGCTAGGCCGTTACATGCACCTGGCAGAGCCAGGATGCCAATACACCAATCAGGCACTATGAGCCTTGCAAGCAAATCTCGTGCAAGCAAATCTCCTGGAGCAGGGCTAGGAACTTGCAGGAGAAAGGCCTTTCCTCACAACAAGTGGTATAGGCACCCAAAGTCTACCTGGACCATTGCTGTTTCATGAGAAAAGGCCTTGAATTTGCACTCCAGCAAATTCCAGACCTGGTACCTATACACAATCACAGCTGGGTGGACTAGTGGGCTGGTGGGAGGCAGATAGAAAATTGCCTGAGTGGGGCTTGAACTCTGCGACCTTAGGCCTGCAAGGACATAACCACTACCCTATACAGCCACCACACACACACACACACACACACACACACACACACACACACACACACACACACACACACACAAGCATCTAGTTGTGACAACAACATAACCTAGATGTACACTCCACCTGACGCCAAATTTCTGGCACAAAATAAGTCTAGTAATATACAGAGAGAGGTGAAACAAATAAAGGCAAATTTGGTCAGTGTAGTTCAAGTATATAACTGTAGTTATTGAATAATATGGAGGAGCCACTAGATTAAATTTAATTACATTTTTGGTTCATAAATCTTTATAATTACAATGTACATATTTTACAAGTAAAATATTTTTATAACTGATTCCACAAAGGTCTCCAAATTTTCTCAGTATAGGGCCAAACTTAATTGGTAGAGCTAACACTAAGGGACTAAAGATATTAGGATTAGTATAAACAAATGGAATTATACATTTACATTTTTGAGGTAATTTTATTAAAATATCTAATGAATTATAAGTCAATTATTCATTAGACAGGCTTAAAAAATTAGTTATTTTAACAAATTTTATCTCAGTAGCTAGTATGCTTGAGCTTTCAAGTACCTTTTCTCTGCAAAGGATATAACTAGGTAGCACAGAGGCAGCTGTAAAAGGGCAAAGTAGCCAAACCACAAGGTGGGAAGTGCAGTGGATTTAAGAGGTGGGGCTCAACCTTCAGCTGTTAAACCATCTGAGTTGCCAGACTACTGAGATTCTACTGTATACTAATAGCAGTGGGAGGGCCTAATATTTGGTTAGTCTATGTATGGAGTATGTTCACTCTAAAAATAACCTCTTGAGCTGCTAGCTTTCTAATGCTGACTTCACTTGTCAGTCTACAACTTAGTTCCATGTCATATTAATGAGGTTAAGCTTCTTAGCAGGTACTTAAAGAAACCACACATGAATGAAGATGTTGTTTTTACCACCGCTTACAAATTTGAGCTAATATTAGACAATACTTATCAAGAATACATGACCGTATTTGCTTTTGTTGAGCACATCTACACCCAAAAAAATTCGCTCTTGCAAACGCTAGCGGCACATTCACCTGGCAGAACCAGGATACATGTGCACTAAGCAGGCACTGTGAGCTGCAAGCAAAGCTCCTTGGAGCCAGGCTAAGAACTCACAGGAGAACAGACCTTTCCTCACAGCAAGTGGTGTGGACACCTAAAGTACCACTTGCTGTTTCAAGATAGAAGGCCTTGAATTTATACCCCAGCAAATGCCATACACAATCACAGCTGGGTGGACTGGTGGGAGGCGGAGTAAGAAAAACCAGATGGAAAATAATGAACTGGCATAGTGGTTATAGCAGAATAGTTAAAAAAAAAAACAACAGCAAATTCATTGCTAGCACTAACAGCCATCCGTGTCATTTCCAGGAATAACACCAATAGCAAGTTCACTATCTCCACCAGTAGTAACAGCTATGTATCTGAGATGAACCAGCAATGGCACCGACCTGTCAATGAAGCCTGAAAATAAGGGAAAATACAAATTTTCACCTCCCATTACTCCACTACAGGCCACCAAATAATCCAGAATATTGATAAGAGCATGTTGGAATTTTCGGAATCTAGCTATTTCTTTAATTTGGTAGATCTGCTGCAAGCTATGTACTGGCTGCAACTAGAAATAGAGCCAGCAGTAGGATAAACCAATATATTTTCTATGGTTCACAGGTACATCAGTAATACCATAAATGGGATATACATGATGTCAACATGAAAGTCCTCTATTGCTAGAGTAGTGGGGCTCCAACTCTGAGCCATAGACCCAACCACTACACCACACCGCAACCACACAAATTTCACCTGGCAGAACAAGGATGCCAGTGCATTAATCATGTACAGTGAGCTGTGCAAGCAAAGCTCCTGGAGCCGGGTTAGGAACTCACAGGAGAACACACCCTTCCTCATAACGAGTGGTGTGGGCACCTGAAGTCCCACATGGACCATTGTTGTTGCATGAGAAAAGGCCTTGAATTTGCACCGCAGCAAATGCCAGGTACCCAATCACAGGTGGGTGGACTGATAGGGCTGGTGGGAGGCAGATGGAAAACTAGATGGAAAAATTGCCAACACACACATGCATACATACGCACACATACACACACATATACACATACACACACAATAACACGCACTCATACTCACATATACACACACGCACACATACTCACACATACATGCACACACTACAACACACACAATAATACACAGTCAGAGAGACAAAGCTAATACACTATAAAACAATTCATTTGTGCAAGTAATACAATATGTCCTTGGTAGAGACTACTGCAGAGGATGACATTTTTAGAGTAACGATTGAAGGCCACAAAAAAGGAATTAAAAAAATCAAGCCCTTTTTTCTCCTTACGCACATACGTTCCTACACATGCACACACTTAACTATAGTCCACTACTTTTGCAAGTGTTTTAGACATATTAATTTTCTGATTTTCTTGTATATTAAAGCTAGTCATAGATACAAGGATATTCATCGAGTTGCCGAATAATCAGTTTACAATCACCCTACAGTCTTAGGCTTCCATCCCAAGACAAAACTATACGAAGTAAATTTGAACCTGTATAGCCATTTAAAACCACACCCAATTTAGTTAATTAAAAACCAATTGAAATTATATGAAAGTGCAAAGATGATTGAAACATACTATTATATATAACAATTGGTTAACAAAACATGAACTAAACTGTTCCTTCTGCAGTCACAATTATAAGCTACAAACTCTGCTGAGCAAATTAGTTCAAGATACAGTTCATCTGTCATATTCTAGTGCCCATGAAGTGCCTATTAACCAAACACTGTCTAGGCACATGTCTTAGTATTGGTTCAATTACTTTACAAGGGGCCAAATTTAGAGCTATTTCATAAGATCATGCAGGAATCAACCAAATACCCTAAGCAATCGTAGTTACTTTAACAAATGGTTTGAGTTAGCCTAGAGCTTGTACTTTGACATGAGAATATACGAAGACTGACTAAGTAATCTTAACGTTATTGATAACAGCACACAATAATGAAGTCAAGGAATACTCTTATTGCTAAACATCCAATCAAATAATGCTTTTTAAACTACAATACATTTGCATATTATGATACAATTGTTGACGTTTTCTCACCTTGTATTGTATAGTTGCCAATCTCAATTAAATTACTTCTTACAAGTATATTGCCACAAGATATGGACTGTCCTTGATGAATAATCAAATCCATTAAATCAACCGATACTGTGAAGTTCACATAACTGAATTTGGCATTATTAAAGATAACTGACGTTATTTGAGCCATAAATCCTGAGGGTGATGAAGGAATAGTGTATGGATAAGTATGATCAAGAGAATATTCATATCTGACTAGCACAGTGTCATTAGTGAAGAAATCAATATTAGCACTATCTGTTCCTAATGAATTACAAGAGAATGTCACTCTACCAGAACAGAGTTCACCAGACAGAGGCAGTACAGAAGATGTGATATTTGGCTGACCTAATATACATATCACTAACAAATTGAACAGATCAATGAAATTTTCTATTAGTACATGGATGTAATAATTATTTTACTTGTTTTTGCTACAAGAGTTCTATTAGAAAATGTCGGTAGAATATGAACACTGCAATAGTCTACATCTATAAAGAATTTCAAATACTGTTTCATGAGCGCTAATTTATTCACCTATGTTTTAAAACACACACACACATGCACACATACACAAAATTCAAATTCTCTTGCAACCGCTAGCTGCTATGCGTGCCTGGCAGAGCCAGGATGCCTGTGTACTAAGCAGGCACTGTGAGCCATGCAAGCAAAGCTCCTGGAAGCCGGGCTAGGAACTCGCAGGAGAACAGGCCTTTCCTCACAGCCAGTGGTGTGGGTACCCAAAGTCCCACCTGGACCATTGCTGCTGCATGGGAAAAGGCCTTGAATTTGTACCCCAGCAATTGCCAGGTCCCCAATCACAGCTGGATGGACTGGTGGGGCTGGTGGGGAAGATGGAAAACCAGACGGAAAATTGCCTAAGTGGGGCTTGAACTCTGGGACCTCAGGTCCTGAGCCAAGGACACAACCACTACACCACACAGCTACACCACACACCACACACACGTACCTTCACCTTAACCTTGAAAGAAGCCACCCATCGGATGATGCTTCTCTGCCACAAGTGACAGACTAAGTCACAGTTATTAATGTTTCTGACGAGTGGTGACACATCTGTGTCTATCAATGTTTTGCTTTCGTCTGAATGCTCTCTCACACACACTACACTGGTATGGCTTATCTTAGCTGTACTGCTATCACTGATCTCAATACTGTCTTCCACACATGTCCTTCTTCTCCTCTCATCCTCTGCCACTCTAGCCTCAGTCACATCCTTGAGTCCTGTCCTGCAACTTCTCCTCCAACCACTCCTGTCCTGTGCCAACTGATACCACCTCCTCTCATCAATATTAAACTTTTTCAAATCTTTTCTGACACGATATCGCCATCTCATTCTGGTCCCATGTGCAGGGCGGCGCTGAGGCAGCCAACCAAACAGTATCTTCTTGGGCAGTCTGTGGTCATCCATTCTTGCCAGGTGGCCCAGCCATCTCAGTCGTCTCGCTATAACTATATCTTCCAGGGACTCCTCCATTCCAAACTGGCAGGATACCTGGACATTGCTGATGAGCTCAGTCCTCTGCTGTGCTGACGTGATGCCAACTATTTGCCTCAATCGATACACACACACACACACACACACACACACACACACACACACACACACACACACACACACACACACACACACCTAAGAGCAAGATACCAATACTTGCAAGCTTTGCTGCACCAAAAAAGAGCAAATACAGATTGTTTTTACTGAACGATAAGTAGATTGAACTGTTTATTAATTGACTGGTGTGATAGTGTGCTGCACTGTGGCTGTACATATTTCACTTTCTGTTTCTTTGTGCTACAGGAATTCCTCATTACGGTGGGGTATCTGTGGGAGGATGAAAATGGGAAGGAGGCATATGAATTTTCATTGTTTTCTAACTCCACACATTTCACTAATACACACACCCTCTGGTCTCTCAGATCAGTGAGAGTCTTACTTTTTTATGAATTTTTTTATATAACAAAGTTTGCTTATTATTTCAAAGTAAGCCTTTCTGGTCAAGATAGCCACAAGCATGCAAAATTTTAAATTAAACTGTTAATATGAACATGAATATAGGCAAGCATTAGAAAATAATTGTCAGGCTTGATCGCTGATTGTTAAAACATCGCATATATTTTTCTGATTTTTACCAACAAATTTTATTAATAGATGTGACTCGAATTCTAGACTAACTGTCTGAAGTGAGGACTAATCCTAAACTTTGGTAATTGTCCTATGTATGTATGTATATGCCAATACTGATAAGATTTAAAACAAGTTGTTTGCTACCTACTAAAAATAATTTCACCATTGCAAGTAAACACTTGACATATTCCAATGAAAATGAAACCCTAGGAGCTATAACTGGAAATTCTGGCAGCGTCTGTAGTCGCTTTTTTCTTAAGGAAGCTCCACATCGTCCTGGACGGGAATTTAAGTTACCCAAAAAATCATCTGAGATTGTGCGCTCAAAAAATAATTCAACATGTTTGGTTTTCGTGGTGGCCATTCCTACACTGCAAGGAAGACAATGACACTGTATTTTGCTACACATAAGAGAATATTTTTAGAAAATAACAAGACTTCCCATCAAGGCAGACCAAGCTTTTGTACGTCTAAATCAGCTTTCTAATGGTTTTATAATTGGAAGGATGCAATCTCTGCATTTAATAAACATGAGAGCCATTGCCATTGGGAAGGAGTTGAGGCCATTATTACATTTGCCAACCACAACAATGCACATTGTTTCACACCTGAACTGGCAACGTAGATAGAGAAGCGAGGATGTAAGGGTCAAGAAAAAATAAAAGCAAGGGAGAAAAAGCTGGCTCATTTTACTACTTCAATAAAGAAGTGAAGAAAATCACAGAATAAACAAAAAAAAATGTGTGCTTCAGTATTTCTAATTCGCTAAACTTAGCACATTAAGCGCCACAGTGTGGCAGGGTAAAGCGTCATCACATTCATTAGAAAGTAATAAGGAAATGAAGTCGGTTAAAAGAACTGAGATACTGAGGAGCAGGAGGCATAGACAAGCAGGAGAAGAAAACCATGAGCTGAAGATAGGAAAGAAACCTGAGATGGCTCGGAAATAGAGAAGGAGAGGGAAACCATGGATAAAACACCTAATGCTGCTACTCTCCTAATTTGCAAAACTTAGTACATCAAGAGCCTGTGTGGAAGGGTACTTGCTAATAGAGTACTAAAATAGCACTTTCAAATTAATGTTATCATAGTCATGACCATAAAATTATGAATATCATTATAAATCAAAAATTGGACAACTATGTTTAAAAAAAAAGATATCTAGTAAATTTGTAGTAAATTTGTTAAACCTACTTAATTAAGTATCAGATATAAGATATAAACTTTTTTCTTATCCGTAAACTATGAATAATGACCTCAATAATCGGCAACATTACTGGTGCTACACTGTCACTGTGACATTTCAAGGATTATCTTCACATTTACTCAAGGGTCTTCTACAATAACTCCAGGGTCTTCTACAATAACTCCTAGGTCTTCTACAATAACTCCTAGGTCTTCTACAATAACTCCAAGGTCTTCTACAATAATTCCAGGGTCTTTTTTGCAGTATTCTGGGCCTGCATCATCAGACTCATAAGAATAACTGCTTTCACTTGCATGCTTGCTGATAGTCACCTCAATTCTTCACTAGCCTTTGTCTATCCATGACTAACTCACTAATGTGAGCATAATCTTCTTCTCCATTCTCTTCTGTACTAGTACCACTATCAGAAACTCCGAAATTGTTATCATAAATAATGCTTGTAACCACTTCTGTTGCAAATCTTCTGGTCACCATATTGACACGAGGACACGATATTTTAATTTCGGAGGCCTCTTTCTTAACCAATGGTTGGCGTTGCACGAAACTTAGAGTTGATTTAGTAACTATAAAGTTAAACAAAATACTGCGAGTTATCAACATGTATTCATGAGAAAGTTATAGTGGACATCGTTTCTGTTTATCAGTCTGTGTGTGTGAGTGTCTGTCTGTCTGTCTGCCTGTCCGTATGTCTGACTGTCTGCTCATGCTCTGATTTTGGAGATTACTGACAATAAACCATTGATTTAGGTATGGACTTAATCAGAGCAATGATTTAAGACCTTGTATTGTGCTACTCTTTCGGATTTTTGTTATTGTTTTTTAGTGGGTAAGCTGACAATTCGCCACATGTCTGTACTTTCTGAAATAAAACAGGACCAAGCTCATAAATGGAATCACATAATTGCTTACTCATTCATAGCTCCTTCAACTGCATTCTCTCCGTAATGCTGTTAGTAAAACTAATATGTTGTCTGCAGAACCCAAGGGTCCAGCCACATGCCATGAAACCCAGGATGTAGAACTATAATATTCAACTTTTTCTGCTGATGCTTTTTAAGCTATCTGAGAAATTTCTGCACAATAGATACATTCTAAATTCCAGTGGGCATTGTTATGCAATTGAACCTGGAAGAACTTCAGTAGCGATCTCTATTAGTATTAGTAGAACCAAGTATTGGTTTATACGTGAATGGATGAACTTCATCATGACTAAAACTTCCTCCTGACTCAAAAGAAGATGACTCATACTCTAAACTCGTAGTGCTATGGCTGCTGGAATCACTCTCTGCACTACTAGGGCTGCTAGATTCACTCTTTGTACTACATAAATCCATGGTTAGATCTGTAAGGATACCCCCATCTGTGTTATTGTGAGGTACCGCCCACAACAAAAGTGAATCTTAAGGAAGCTACAAAGCTGGAAACAAATTATTCTTTCCTAGTGCCAATTAAATTTTAGGGCAAACTGATTGATATTTTGAGGAATGATCCCATGAAAATTCAAAGAAAATTCAGGTTACTGAACATGGGCCTCAAAACCTGATTTTTTATAACAAACTTTTTTTAAACAAAGCAAACATTTTGTGCAGTAGAATACAACGGTCACATCAATTGCAAAAATTTCTTATCCATGGGAGTTTCTTAGTCAAACTGGGGACTTGAGAAATCAATGCATCATTCAACTCAGAACACAAAATTGTGTCCCTAGTTCCTAATATGTGACCGTCTATGGGAAAATCGGGCACAACGTAGCATGCATAGACGTCGCAAAAAGATCGATTTAGTTCTTAAAATTGTATTAAATAAGCCTAACGAACGGAATGGTTAGGTGATCTATAGCGGGAATGGCTAAAGCTACGATGATAAATCTTGGAAAGCTTAATATCTGCTTGCCGAGGAGTGTGTAAGTGCAAAAAAAATTTTTTCGTCGGGGCCGCGTTGTGCCCGATTTTCCTGTAGACGGTCACATACAATCCTCTTGCCTACCATTACTTCCAAGTTTGGGAACACAAACCTTACAGATTTTTTTAAACTATGGTAAATGCTCATGAAGTCACACCCACTTAAGTCATTGTATATACCTATCTAAATATTGAAAAAGCTACCTGCTAGCTATTAGACTCAGTCAGATACTGAAATTAAGCTATAGCTTGTACAGTTAAATATTGATCATGAGACAATTATTGGGAAACTTGTGGTTATTATTTTAAATTAGATACAAAGACAGTAGATTATTATGTAACCAGGGAAGGATCCAGGAGGGGGGCCAAGGGGGCCAGGCCCCTTCCTTCAAACCAAGTTTATCGAAAAATTATGATGAATAGGGGACCAGTAATATAGGCAAATAAGTTCATACGACAACTGCAAGCTAATTCATGCTCTTCATTGAGAAATAAATGTTTAAATCATATACTGTGTTAAATTTCATAAATTTTGACCTTAATGAACTTGGGCCCCTCCCCATAATTGGTGCTGGATCAGCCCCTGATATAATTAAGTTGTACCTGTCCTTTCGTATGACAGAATGCATAGTTGTTGTTGTTGTTTTTCTGTTAAGGCAACTTTACACGAAATAGATTTGCATACTTGTTCTCACTTTGAACCAGGTCACAAATTTGTGTTCCTAGCTAGTTCCACCAAGGAATGGGAAAAACATGGAATTTTATAAGATGATCAATAAGGGTCCTAAGAATTTGGACAAATTATCAAGTAAGATATAAGTAGGGACATGAGAATTTAGGTATTTTTCTAAATTGTAAACAATGGTCCACAAAATGAACTAATTTAACAACCTTAACTGCAGTTCAGCCTTGAAAATGTTTAGTTTTCACAAAATAGTTGGCATTAGGAAGAAATGATTCGCTCACTGTTTGTAAAGAATGGTGCTATTTTGAAGCAACCTCTCAGAGTTGAGTGATATGGTTATAGGCCATGTATGTGCATGATATAAGAGTATTATTCATGATGTTTGCAGAGAACAAAACCACAGTTAATTCTTCTCTTTTACCATTTGAAATTAACCACTGAGTGTGATCTAAAAATTGATATTAAATCAGTGCTTACATATGTAGCTGCTAGCAATTTTTTAAGCTTCCATATAATGATGTGTAGTTACTATTGCATGACACATTTAACTTCCATTTGCGTAACAATATAGTACTCACAGGGTACACATATTTGACCTCAAAGCATGTGATCCAAATATATGGAAAAGTTCAGCTAGCATGAGTGCAAATCTTAGCAGAATAGCATAAGCTACTCAATGGCATACAAGTTTCAAGCCATTTGGGGTGACTATGTAAAACTAAGTGCCTATAAAAAGTTACTCACCCTGAGCACAAAAGACCACTGACACCAACATCATTGCTTCAATATATTTCTGCACAAATAAACAAGAATTCAAGTGTATGATTGCATTCATAGTTAGTGATTAATATGCTCACACCCACAAAAAACAACAACAACATAAAACCCAATGCACACTTCTACTATTATGCCTGCCAGTGTCTTTCTAAATAAAGCACTGCACACTCTACATGTTATCCATTAGAGCTAATAAAAAAAACAAGATCACTTCAAATTACATACCGTGAAAAAGGGCTGCATTACTCCACCCATACTTGCTAGCAGTATCTTCACTGTAGACTCCAAGGTGAATCACCAGTCTCAAATAACGTACAATTGGCAGATTTCTATAGCTAGTTACAGTAGAGAAACACTTTTTATAAAGATTTCCTGTTGGTAAATATTAAATATTACGCAACATATCCCCACAGCTAAGCAAATACTATTTCGGACAGTTAATTTCAGCCGGGGCTAGAGGACATACGGCAATTTGCTCCAAAATTACACTCAGCTAATTATTATTGTTAGCTTGAAACTCGCGTATAAAAGGGCTCAGCGGGGGACATATTTCGCGATAGGCCCCTGGGTCTTTCGAGGAGACCCCTCACCTTGAACTCACCTTGAAGGGAGAGATACTTGCGTTTAGTGTTTGTTCTCTAAAAGTCTTTAAATATCCAGCTCCAAAAACTTAACTCAGCCCCGATACGGATTAGTAATAGCTATGGCTCAAAGTGATAAGTTTTTAACTACGGGTTTATCATTATAAACATGCCGTAGTTGGATCATGTAGTCAGTTGTGAGTCAAACGCAACTATACCTAGTGCAGAGTCAACTGTATTTCTTTAAAGATGAATAGAAATTTCATGTTCTCACGATGTACGACTACGTTTAGCTTTGTTTATCTACCGACAAATCTTGTTTGTTCAGTATTATAATATGTATATTTAGTTTTTTGTTGTTGTTTTTTACATTCTGCAGAGCACAATACAGGATACTATAGGAAAATATTGTGATAAATAAATTAGTTCAGGTGTTTTTAACTCTGAATTATTATGTCTTAGTTTACCTTCACTAAATAGGTAGGCAAACAATATTTCTCCAAGTTTCGAACAGTTTAACTACATAATTCCCAAATCTTTGTTACAATTATAACTAAGTTCGGTTTAAAAGAGTGTAATGAGTACCTATACTTGTCAGAACTAGTAATTATACTACTTGAAATCAGCTACAGGTGCCACACATAGTATTAGTGTAACACACCCAGATTATCACCAGTGGCTGACATTTTATGAAGAATTTTGAAGCACACAATTTATTAAAAAGCTAACTATGATACGGATGACGCTTTAGGCAACACAATGAGCTAAATACAACTTTACTGTTAGTGAAAATAATACCAGTTTAGATATTATAACAAAGACAACATAAAAGACAACGTAGAATATTACTATATAAATATTGACAGCTATCTTCAAAGTGAAGTTTGCCAGAATATGCAATTTGTGACAATCTACTTATGTACTTCTACTGACCAATCAGAATTTGGGAAAAGCCCTCCAACTGAAACTCAAGTAGTATCATCATAATTTGATCTCGTCATCACACAGGACTCTATCCCACTTTTGGTTATCACTTCAGAACACCGACAAACAAGTTTAGAAAACTTGTGCATAAACATTTAGCATGTACATAGTTAAACAAGCTCTAGGAAACAATAATTGCCATATCACAAATGCTGCTCTAGATACTGTTAAATATATTATTTAAATCACCCAAAGGAGTAAAACCATATGCCACCATAAAACAAATAATGCATGCAAAACGGCATTGAGTATCATTACCAGAGTGTATAATACGTACAATACTTTGTATTGGGACACTCAGATGGAAAAGAACCATGTTCCAAATACATCTAAATTGTATTGGTACAAGTTAGCAAGGTGCACCAATTGTTCTAATAATAGGTATAAGTTATTGTGTGGCAGTAGTATGCTTATTGTTTCCAGACCGCATTGCGAAGTCAGCATACCATTCATGAGAACATCAGAGTCAAGTGATCTAAACAAAAGTTAGCTATATTGCCATAACACAAAGTATTGAAAGCCCGAAGTTCTGTTATACATTGTTTCTGTGTTCCCCTGTTGTACTTCGATCATCTAAGATAAAAACATGTCTTGTATTACATGACTCTTTGCACTGTTTGCTTAGGGCTATTTGTTGAGAAATTCCTCTAATCTATGCAATAAATGAATTAACAATTGATGACACCTTAATATAGATATGAGATGGAGGATTTAAACTATACCTCAGGGAGTCATTTGAAATATCAGATATTACAGTTCTGTTTATGATAAATTCAAAAAAGCTACATCATTTAGAGAGTGTTAATCTAAACTTCACTAGTCCAAGCAATATGGGCATGCCAATCCTATTAAAAACGCACTTGATCATTTGTGTGTGCATCTGTCACTTGTCAATCTTCTTAGAAGAATGTAACTGAAAAGACCTCGCAATAAAGTTCTTTTAAATGAAAATTAAAAAAAAAAGCACCCACACTTGGCGCGGTAAAAACCGTTAATAACTTTTGAACGGAAGTAGCTACAACCACACGTTTCCCGTGGTACACGCGGCGGATTTAGTCACGCGCTCAAACCGGGGCCAACCACGTGCGCAGTACCTCGGAGACAATTGTAAAACAAAAAGCAGTCATAGTTTGGTGACTTCGTTTCTACCCTTCTGCTTGACAAAGGCTCAGGACCCCGTTTTTACTGTGGGCGTCGACGTTTTCACGCTTTTGAGCTACTACTGTCATGTGACCTTAATTGGTTTCTGGTTTCGCCAAGTGCATTCCTCTTTTGCCACATTTGTGGTCGCGCCAACTCTACGTGGACTGCAGGATATAATTATAGAAGGGCTACAGTCTATCAATCTACTGAGTAAGGTGGGTCTCAGTCATCTAGAGTGAAAACCTATAAGATAGGCAAGTCATTCAGTAGACATGGCTATGTTCTCATGGTCAGACAAAAAAGGAAAAAAAGACAGGTAAGTAAGCACACAAATTACAATGTAAGAAATGCATAAATATGTAATGAGTTTTTCCAAACCAAACATTTCACAAATTTGAACACTCTCTTGGTCCCACTAAAGTATTCACCCACGCAGATACAAAGATCAACAAACAACACGTTAGATGTTAATGAATTATGTTGCTCAGAGTAATCTCTTTTTCCAGCTAGCTCTGATGTGCACAACAGATTCATTACAGAAAAGTCAAATAAGGGGAAATATATTACGTCTATGGAATTTTGAAAGGAGGGTTTATTTCTCTTTACCAACAATGGCGTGATATAGTCTAAATCAGGCTATTATGCCAATAACCACATTCTTATATTAAGAAATTCTAACTATATTATAAATTACACAGGACACATTAAATTAAAGAAATAATACATTTTCTCTTTTTACTCTATTTGTGTCATATTAGTATAATCAGCAGTAGCTTCAGATGATTATACTAATATGACACATAGAGTTATAAACCAACAAGAATTGGTTTGTACTACAATTCACAAACCCTCGCTACTTGGGCTTCACCCTCGTGTCTGGGATTTGTAATCATGTACAAACTCAATATTGGTTATAACTATTACATATAGTACTGGTAGCAGAGCAGGGTATTCAATAAATTTAGATCACATTGAACCACTGGTAAGACATGAGTCAGTTAAAACAGTATGAGTGTGTCACAAAAAAAGTTAGAAACTGCAATGTATTTTCTGTAATTTTCTTAATGTAATGTGCTTTACTGAGACAAAAAATGTGTTTGTGTTGTACAGCTTGGTAAGGATTGTACAATAAACTTGACCATTAATTAGTCATACCCCCCCCCCCCCCCTCGTTAGCTAAGTTGCACGTGAAATCCCCGGGCTCAACCTGGGATCTGCTTTCAATACTGAATTCCTAGAGTATGGTAGAGGTTGGT
>WLWI01000690.1_pt1 | contig 30248 bp, 40 predicted proteins | sample 6701501 | NCBI WGS metagenome assembly WLWI01 (sample SAMN12718690, study PRJNA515312) | sponge metagenome | isolation source: marine sponge | host: Mycale hentscheli | place: New Zealand: South Island, Marlborough, Capsize Point | collected 2014-11-01 | reverse complement strand
CGTTTCTTTTCTTTTGTTGTACCAGTCTGTCAACATCTCAATCCGTATTGGACTTGTAATTGCAACTGGCGCAAGTATGAGAAGTACTGCAACATGAACTGCGTTTACATTGCTTCCAATGTCCACTGGCAGAAATATCTTTTCAAAAATCCCCCTTTGACATGTCTCTGCAACTGGGTTGTTATTTGGTTCAAGTAACACTTCGGTTCCTTCCTGGTGGGTCATATTCAGGCAAGTGATGGCAGAAAAGTCAATGAGTATGAAACTATGCTGAGCAGAGCCATGCTTGATGTACACGATAAAGAGTTACTTGTGAACATACGTCTTCACAATAAATCCCTTAAAGGTAGTTTTGCATATAATTCGATGATTTGATTAGTATTGGAGGGACAGAAGTGAGAGAGATGAATTGAAGTCAAGAAAAAATGATATCCTGTCTTGAGACAATCTCTAAACTTGATTTTGATTATGTTGTTCCGGGAGCCCATACAGGAGATGCCCTGTGGAGGCTACAACTCCGGAAAAAATAAAAAAAACATTGATAAAACTATTGCTAGAATACATGGTGATAGCACATCTAATTTTTAAGATCAAGAATCAGAATCATTTTTTAGAAATATGTTGGATTGAATTGTTAATCCAAAGTTAAAACGATAGTGAAATTAGAGGACAAATGTTCGAATTAATTCAATTGCACTATCCTTTAATTTTATTGAATAGCAGTGTGAATTTACATCATTGATTGCAGCCAAATTATTGGCAAATACTTTTTTGCTGTGACCGCCATAAGATGCATTGTCTGACTCATCAAAACAAATAGTCATTTGTTTCATGCTTAGTTCATTTTTTAAAAGAAAAGCAATAAATTTTTGATAGTTATCCGTATTAACCCAGTCTATTTTTTGTTCTTCACTTATTCCAATCCAGATCTCAATGGAGTTTTGGTATATGGCTTTTTTTCTTAATTCTTCTAACATCAATACCATTCTCGATTATATCGGGTATTTATGGAATTACTTTTACAGGGTTAGTCTGTCTACATCCCCTGCTTTACTGCCTGGTTACCCTTGCCCGTTGGAAAGAATCATGGCTGACAGTGGGTGGGTTTTAGACAATGAATGTGTGTTTTGCGATAGAATATCGTGTTGGTTCGTTTTCGTTACAGGAATGATGTGCTTACTTTTTTTACTGATTTCTTTTTGGTTTTTTAAAATGTCTTTTCCTTTGAAGTGCATGGTGTCCGGGCATGTGGTCTTTTTTTGTAGGTCAATCTTTTTTCCTTGTTTTAAAATTTCCGCTATCTTTTTGAGAATATCTTCTTGTGACATGCCTTGATCTTTCATTCGTTGCATTAGGTCATTTACAATTTTTTTCATCATTTCCTTTTTTTTGACTACATCTAACATGAAATTTCAATAACATTGTGGTATTTGAAAATATGTGCGTAAAATGGGCTAAATCTTTCAAGAATTATTCTGATTTTGATGCCCAAGATAGTTTTACTCTAAAAGATATTCAGGATTTTTTCTACAAACTTCTTTCATTGTTTCATAAGTCTCTTTTTTCCATAAATTATCCTCAATCCCTCGAAACTCTTTCATCATTTTTGGAAACATTTTGGTTAATGCAATCTCCATTTCTCCAGCATGTCTTTGATAATCTGTTTTTGTAGGTCTGCTCATTCTTGGTATGACATCGAGAGGGTTTGTTTCTCTTTTGTCTTCTTGAATATTTTGCAATAATTTTGTTTTGACTTGATTTGAGAATTTGGCAGAATTTAGGTTGTTCTCAAATGACATGGCATTTCTTAACCATACTTCTTGGTTTTTTGGATCATTTCTTCTTCTATAACCTGCAAGGATTGTTTGTAAAGAGATTAAACCAAACTTGAATATCATTTCAGAAATATCATTTTCAGGTTTGGTAAAATATTTTTTTATTTTAGATAATTCTGATTTCTCAACGTATGATTGTTGAATCATAAAAGAAGTAAAATCTTTGTAAGCATATGCTTCAAATTGCGCAGTAAATTTTTCTACATCTACAACAATGTATCTGGGATCTTTTGGTTTAATCGATACGTTCTTGATATTGCCATCTTTTTCTAATTGTTTTAGAATTCCGTTGATTCCTTATTTGGTATAGTTTGTTTCAATATTTCTGTAAATTTCTGCTAAACCCACTTCTTTGGTTTTATCCTTTAACATGAATAAAATTATTTTAGCTTCCACCGATTCTCTACTTTCATCTTTTCGTGTAACCTGATTTGCTATTCTTTTACCTGACATATTTAATATGTCAGGTGTTGTTGTCATATTAACACTTTCTATGCCTAAAAGAACAGAAACATTACGACAGAGGGAAACAAAGAACTTGCAAAAACTCCAGAATTCCAAAATGAGATTAGAGAACAAAATCAATTATTGATTTTCCTATGTAGCATCGCAAGCTAATTGGAATCTTCTGAGATAAAGAAACATCTTGGACTGTAAACCAGAATATGTCATCATGTAAAAATTAGATTTTAAATCAAGGTTATCAGTTCAAAATTCATCAGTTCTAAATGCAGATGTTTTCCATACGGTGACTCATTAAATAAACGGCATTCTTACTCATGTTTGTTATTCGTATTGTTGACTAGCTTGATCATGTCCATTTCCTAATTTCTAAGTAGGTTATCTTCTTCTACATCCCTAGCACTGGTACCATCAAGAGTGTCATTATTTCGTTGAGATTGTCCCCAAATTTTTGCAAGTCTTCATTGGGCCAATTTTCATAGTCAACAGCACATTATCTTCCACTTTAAAATATTGTTAAAAAACGTGTTGATGATTTGACATTCATTAATTCATGCCCACTTCAGTCAAATGAAGGTCCAAACTGTGACAATATTTTGAATTATAGTTATCCAGGAACTTTTCCATGGCATCCGTCAATTCGCGAGCAGATGTGAATTCTTTTTCCAAAGAATGAGTGACTGCGTATCCTTTTTTCATTTCACTTAGGAAACTTGCACTGATCTTGTATCTGTTCAACGTATGCCAAACTCGTTACTATCTGCCTTACAATTGTTTTCTTCGGTCATCTATGTCCACCAATATCTTTTGTAAACGGTTTCAAATTTTGATTCATACCACCCACTTTCGATCTTAATCTTCATCTTCTGAATCAAATCATCTCCGTTTTTACCAAATATGCAAAGCTTCACCAACGAGTTGTCGGAGTCAGTAAATGACAACCCTATTTGTTTATCATGTGCGTCACGTATGATCTTAATCTTCATTTTCAAAATACTTGCTCGTTTTCGAATGATTTCCAATGTGTCAATATCCACATTAATGTCAATATGAGAGACAAGCCTACTGCGGATTTCTTTGTTTTTCGTCAACTCTTTACTCCTGGATATTTCTTGAAAGTAAAAAGTGTGACCATATCCTGATGGCAAAAAATACAGAAACAGAAGTTATGATAATTGGTACGATCAAATTCAAAAATATCATGATGTATCTATCGTTGAAGCGTATTGTCGTCTGATAAAGATCATTCCATAGTTAAGTGTACAATAAGGGTGCAATGGTTGGAATCAAGCAAATTCCAATTTTTATTGATGCCTTCTTCATAACAGGTCACAATTCTTTAATGTTGCAATTAGATGTGACTAAAATGCACTTTATTGCATGCTGCTATGTCTGTACCGTTTCTAAAATATTTGTTGAACTACATGGTAAAACCATTACGTCTATCTGGTACCAAACAATATTCTTTTTCATGTTATTACTAATTATTATTATATGGTAATTATTAAAGATTATTTACATTGATGTAATTCATTATTCATCATAACGTTGCATATGTGTGCAAGAGTATCTTTTTATTGCATTTTGCCTCATTGGCATGTAGTGGCTGGAATTGACAACATGCTTGCACAATACATCAGAAAATCCCTTGAGGATCAGCTGGGCAAAAAGACAACCTCTCAGATAGAACAGGAGCTGGATTCTTGGTATCAGATTGACCTTGACGGTGCAATACGACAGTTTGAGAAACTAGACCGCGTACTGGTCAACATGTATGGGAAGGGTCCTGCCAGATCATTGGAAAAGAGATTTCTCAAGCCAATCATCCAGACAAACAATATGACCAATGAAGATGAGGATAATCCTGGCAACAATGTTGCAATTACAATTACAGAACCTGAACTTGTTCAGACTATACTGACAATAGTTGAAGACGAGTCATTTAGGGAAATATTTGAAGTGATGGAAGGGGACAAGTCGTTTGAGAACATACTGCAGGATGCAGATCTGGAAATAGCAAGGCCTTCGGCATACCGAAAGATGGAGCACCTGGCCAAAAACGGCCTGATCATGGAAACCGGATATGTTACGGGCCAGGGAAGCAGGAAAGTCAAGACATACAAAAAGATCTTCGATGCAATTGACATTCAGATGAATGGCGGTGCAATATCAATAGTGATGGCAGTTGACAAAAATGTGTTTGAAAACAGCGTGATTCTAGGCACCATTCTTTCCTAGGTTGCTGACAGTCTTTTTGTGATAGATTACGCCAAATGTCATCAGCAGGTAGGACCAGTAGAATGCAATTTCCATCGGATGTCCAGTATGATACGTGCCGTTGTACTCAAAAAATGAAAACAATGTGTCGCCTGCAAATGTGGCAAGTATCCCAAACAGCATAAGGGACCACATTATGTTTTGCCTGGTCTTGAAAAATATGAACAGCCCTGACAGTACGGGGATCAAAATTATTCCGTCTGCAATTGGATATGCCAGGGCGATGGAGTCTCCAAATGTGACATCTGATATTCCGATCATTGCAATTGAAAACGACACCAGTGCTATGGCAATAACAAAAGACGTCGCCAGGATTTTCTTTGATATCGCATCGCGAAACGGCATGATGTATGATATTGAAAATATGAGCAGAAACGGGTATCCTGGAAGATAAAACAGGTCGGCTGCTGACGGATATGGGGGATCTTCCAGCACCATCTCGATTATCAGCCAGGCCATGTCTCCTGCAAACCAGCAGGCTGCAAATCCTAAAAATGCAAGCCATCCGAGACCGTGAATTCCGTCCAATCCAAAGTAGCGTATTGCCCAGATGGATGTGGCAAGCAAGGACACCTGTATCGGAATGTACATGTAGTTTCCCACGATAACTGCGGTATCCTGAGATATCATGTTTGCAACCAGTACGATCAGAGCTGTAGCTCCAAGTGATGAAGGTAAAAGTGACTTTGATGTCAAAAAGTTAAAATGTGCAGACAAGGATTTCTGTTCTTTTTTAGCTAGTTAAGTTTTGAACTGTGTTCATTGATGATTTTAATGACAAATTGAAGCATGACTATAAATAATCTCTATTGATTATTATATTATGATAAATAATGTGAAAAGCCGTAGGAATACAATCGGGCATTCATCCTTGATAGTTGCTCAAGTTAGATTGGAAACAGATTTCACGGACGCTGTGAAGGATGCTGACAAAAAAACAATCAAGGATAAAATAAAAAAAGTCAAAGAGTTCAAGCAGAAAGGAAGAAAAATCTCAAGACGGTCTCGGGTCTGAGAGATACATAGAAAATGATACGATGCAATAACCAATGTCCAAAATACGAGAAGGGCCCAAAAAATATGATCTATAAGCTGGGCGGATGTTATTGTAGCATATGTGACTATTGCTATATTGATCGTTTTATCCGATGCCCGTGCTGCAATACGAATACAAGGCACAGCACACGTAGTAACCGAAGACTAGTGGTAGAACCTTCGAGGGTTGTCTGAACATGCAGTTAGAAAACTCAATGCATGCCAAAACGGAGATAACCATAGAAAATGTGGTGGCAACTGCAGGAATTAATCAGGAGATAAACATCAAAAAAACCATCAAGACGTTCTCGGATGTGAAATACAATCCAAAAAAGTTTCCCGGCGCAATCATCAAGCTGCAATCGCCCAAGGCCACCATCCTTCTATTCAGGACAGGAAACATTGTATGCACCGGAACAAAATCCGAAGAAAATGCAAAAGACGCATTGGAATTTTTTGTAGCCAAACTTGAAGAATCAGGCATTGATTTGATTCACGGCTTGTCGGATGTAAAAATTCAAAACATTGCATCCTCGTGTAATCTTAAAAGTGAAATTCACTTGGAAAAGGCAGCAAAGATGCTGCCTCGTAGTCTGTATGAGCCAGAGCAATTCTCCGGGATAATACTCAGGATACCGTACCCCAAGACGGTGATCTTGCTGTTTGCATCTGGAAAACTCGTGTGTACGGGAGCCAAAGTTACAAGTGACATTCACTTGTCTGTGAACACCTTGCATTCTATGCTTGAGGAAAAGAATTTGTTGAAATTAAAAAACAATGACGATCCTGTCTAACCTACTTTTTTAATTCATTGGCAGAACTTATGAAAAATACCATTAGCAAAAAGATGAAAAAGGAATAATGTTGATCTTTTACTTTCTCAATTTTAATGCCAATTTTACCAATAACTGACCATTCCATCTCAGAAATATATTTTTAATGTGGTGTTTTGAGAGCCATCTCATTGCCTCAAAAATGACGTTATCAGTGTGACGATAAAGGATTGTTGCATTCTGGATACATGATTCAGCCAGTAAAGTTTCCAAAGAATGTGTCTTGTGACAATGATGATGTAATGAGTTTGTAAACCTATGATGGGTGTTGAGAGAACTATGATTTAATGTGGAAATAACAAGAGATAGGTTGCATGTCGTTTCATATTTTGATACTTGCTTCTAAGTGCCAATCAATACCAATGCAACCATTGCTGCAAGCACTCCTACAAATACCAGCGTGCTCTTCCAACCTCCACTTGGCGTCACAGTTCGCATCATGACCTGTATTGCAATTAATTAAAGATAAGGTCTCCTCTTTGCACGTCATACAAATTTTTAACTTGTTTTTTAAGGGGGCAAACGGATGTTTATTTCACAAAATTTCTAGATCATTCAAATCGGCAATTAGGTGAACTGTATCCGTAAATCGAATTGCTTTTATTCCGAAATTTTTTGCAGCATTGACATTTGACAACCTGTCATCGATGAACAAAATTTCCTCTTTTGGACATGGTATTTCTTTTATTACGTGTTCAAATATTGCCTTGTCTGGTTTTTCCATTTCAATCTCATATGAAAGAAACAGATAGTCAAAATGTCTCATGTTAATTAATTTCTCTACTGCAGAATGCATGACTAGAGAAGTATTGGAAAGAATGCCTGTTTTGATATTTTTCTTTTTTAGTTGTTTGATTACTGTAAAAACTGAACCGTCTATGCTGATTTTTGATTTAAAGAAATTATGAATCAAAGAGTCTTTGGCATTTGACAGTTCTTTTGAATTGATCTGCCTCCCAATTTTTTGCCACATTTCTTGTTCGGAGATTTTTCCTAAACGTAGATCTGGCAATTCTTTCTTGCATTCATTAGCTAAATGCTGTTCGGATAATCCGAATTTATTTGCAATGTTGTTGAAAAGCCATCTGTCTTTCCACGTGAAAAATACGCCGCCAATATCAAAAAGAATTACTTGAATTGCCATGCTTGTTGTAGGTTGATTTCTTCATTTAACTAATGTTCGACAAAATATGATTCGTTATGATTTGGGTTTTGTCACTTTTTAGGCAACACTGGGAGTTTTTTTACTGAGAATCTGTAAAAATTGGAATCTGTCTTATCTTGCTATGAATTTAATTTGGAATAATTTTGACTAGGCATTCTATCCTGAAGACAATAGAAAATATGCACCCATGGCCATTATCACGCCGCCGATGATGAATGACTTGATTGCCTCTGGACTCATATGTACATTATTTCGCTTAGACTAATATCGATTTTCATGACTTGTGGGCCTATTGTGCAATAATGACTGTCATATGTCTCAAAAAGTCACAATGTCAAATAGAATTGATGTTGACTTGACGTCATCAGTCCATCAAAGAAACAACTCATTTAGAATTTCTTTTCATCTAAAGTTGAATCACAAATGAACGAAACGACACAAACTCAAATCAATATGGGTGATTACAACAAGCCACAAGAACAGACCAAAGCCATAGGGATCGGAAAGATTTCTGGTGAAATCCTCAACATCAAGGCCTTTAAGACAAACAGGGGCAGACCCTCACCGTATACTCCAAAGGACGCAATCGGAGAAGATGGGATGACCGACTATAACGTCATAGACACGGTGGAGACATTTGATGTCAATGGCCAGCAGGTACGTTCTTTTTTTGTAACATCCGCAATAGTCAAGCAGATTCAAAGAGTTCCCAACTATCAGTCAGAACTGGCTGCAGGGAATGTGTTTGGGCCGTGCAAGGTCGGACAAAAGATGTCTGCAAAAACTGATGCAAACTATTGGTGTCTTCTTTTCCCCGGGGAAGAAGGCTACTAGCATTTTTTTATAAGTTGAATCATTTTTTCATCAAGACATAATTTTCAAATGCTTCGATAAAGTTTTAACCAATTATCGTAATGCAGAGTATGAATAGACTGGTCCTTTCGAGTACTGTTTTTATTTTATTTGCGGGACTCTTTGGAACTTTTGCAAATGCAGAGGAAATACCGTCATGGGTAAAAAACAATGCCCAATATTGGGCGGATGACTCCATAGACGATGCCACTTTCATCAATGCGCTTCAGTTTTTAATTGCAGAGCAAATTATTACAATTCCCGAAACTGAAGTCACCGAGAATCAGTCTGGAGAAATTCCTTCCTGGATAAAAAACAATGTACAATACTGGGCACAGGATGCAATTACTGACTTGGATTTCATTAACGGGATACAGTATCTGATTGCAAATGGGATCATTGTGATTGAATACGACGATGTTCCGAAATTATCCTTGTCTGGAAACTTTTCTAGCGGAGATTTTTTTCACCAGACTAGCGGTTCTACCAATATAGAATTTTCAAGTGAAAAAACAATCTTGCATCTGGGTGATGATTTTAAAACCGTCAACGGTCCTGATCTTTACGTGTATCTTGCAACTGACAAGCAGGCAAAAGACTATGTGAGCCTGGGAATGATTCAAAAGTTTTCTGGACTGCAGTCATACGATGTACCTGATGACGTTGATCTTGAAAAATATGGCGAGGTATTGATCTGGTGCAAGTCCTTTGGCGTGCTGTTTGGAAATGCCCCATTGGAGAAATAACTGCCTGTAACTGCTCACAAAAATATCTGAATGCTACAAGTGGGTATGGGTTGGAGGAAAATATTTTGTACACGTGTGGAAATCAAATGCTTGAAAAATAATTTTAAGAATTAAAAATATAAAATGACTTTCTGGTTTGAAATGCTGATGATGATGACGATGATGTGGTATCCTTATGGATGACAGTTCATGGAATGACATGTCTTTGATGTATGACGACAATGTGGAAAATAACTCTGATCCTGTGATATCTGGCTATATCTCTGAAGAGATTCAAATTGTCAGTAATTTTTGCAAGAAGGTCATAAAGCCTGGTGTAAAATATACCGTAATCGACATGGGTTCTGGCACTGGCCGTGTCTTGTTTTCACTGCAAAGCATTCTTGGTGATTCTGTATCGTATTGCGGTCTTGATGTGTCTGAATCGATGATTCAGCTGTCAAAAAACAAGCAAGTTGAAATGAATGCAAAAAATATCTCATTTCTAAAATACGATGCCACCAATCCTGAAATTGATGATCTCTTTGACGGTGATGATTCTGTAAAGATTGTCCTGTGCATGTACAATACGGTTGGAGTTATAGATGCAACTTTGAGGCGACAATTCTTTGATAATATGATTGGTCTGGCAGGAAAAGACGGCATTGCATTGGTTTCTGCATTTAACGGGGATAATTTTGTATTTGCCGCACCTGGGATGTACGTGCCAATGAAGAAAATGGTCGGACAAATCGATGAGGATTCATTTGACGAGAAAAAATTGGCGTTTAAGAACAGGCTGGGATACTATAGTCAGTGGTTTACGCAAAATCAGATGCTGCAATTGCTGCGTTCTAATGCACAACCGATTCCGATTAACGTGATTCTTGATGGAAATGTGCATACGTTTGGAAATATTTTTTCAGATAGGGATGTCTAGTTTGCCAAATTACTTTCACTCAAAAAACAATGCTTCATATCGTTTTGTCGTTTCAAATTCCGGCATTGATGAGCAATCATTAATGAAATGTATCTTGTAATGGAATCTGATTGAGAATTATTGTTTTTAATTTTTCTTGTTTTAAAATAACGAGGTAACATGGAAAACACGCAAAACATAGGACGTATTCCTAACATGATGTGTTTTCCAAACCTGTCATTCTACGACGCAGAACAAAGGCTTCTCGTTGATACTGCTACGTTGAAATGATATTTAACAATGATCTCAGTTTTCCATTGGCGGCAATAATGATCGTATCTAAATAATCCGTATTTTTTTCATTGCCCGTCAGTTTGAAGTTTTTTCATTGGCCATCAGTTTTTATTAAATGCTAACGGTTCAAAACATTATGGTAAAGTGCTGTATCTGCAAACTTGTTGAAGCAACTTCAAAAATCACTGACGGCAATCCTAAATACAAGGGAAAGCCAATCTGCAAAGAATGTGCAGGATATCGCAAGCTGCTCAAAGAGACGAAATAGGCTATTGCTTGGCGTCTGAATCTTTAGTCTTGTTCTTTGCTGCCCAATCCTCGTACATCTTGATTAGCTCGTCCACGTCTTTTCCTTCTTCAGAATAAGTTACAATCACTCCGAATGTCCCTTTTTTGTCGTGGCCCCTTGCAAAGTATCCCCAAAAGGAATCTGGCAGCTTTGCAAAGCTGCTTGAGTCATGTGACACTCCAATTAGGTTGTTTCCTATCACTTCGACTACCTTTTTTGCATCATTTTGCTCTATCATGGGATGATTATTCCCTGATGCAATAAAAATCTGGGTGTGTGCTGAAAATCAATTGACGCCTTTTCTTCTTTTCATCTTTTCGCCTGTCAGTACAACGGTCTTCTTAAAGTTGTCAATCTTGGCATCGCTCTCGTCTTTTTCTGACTTTGTACGTTCTCTGATGACTACGTCTTTGGGATCTACATAGTTGTCACATTTTTCACAAAGCCATAGCGTAAGATTCTCTTTTGTCTGAAATATGGGATATCTTCTCTCATTGCATTGTTTACAGAATAGCGGCATGTCTTCTACATCTCTCCCCTATGGATTTAACCTATCTGGATCTCTGGGATACAGGACTACTTCGCGTACGTTGTCTATTCCGATCAGTGTGGTCATCAGCCTGTCCAATCCCATTCCCCATCCTGAATGCGGTGGCATTCCCCACTCAAACGTCTTTAGATGGTCTGTGAATTGGACCGGATCCAATCCTTGCTCCTTTAGTCTTTCCTTTATCATCTCTGGATTGTGAAGCCTGGTTCCTCCAGAAGAAAGTTCCAAAAATCCGTACTGCAAGTCAAATGATCGGGACAGCGTTGCATCCTCGTCTTTTTCCCTGATGTAAAACGGCTTTAGCTTCATTGGCCAGTCTGTCAGGAAGAAAAATCCTGGATGATTCTTGCCTATTATTCTTAGATGAGAGTCAAGCAAGTCGTCTCCGAACTCCACCTGCTCGCCTTCCTTTTTTAATTCCTCTATGCATTGCGTGTATGTCACTTTTTCAAACGGAGTCGTCGGCACCTGTATTTCATGCTCGATTGACTCTTGCTCCTTTTTACAGTTCTCAGAAATATCTTTGTAGACTGCAACGACGAGTGATTCTAAGACGTGCATCACGTCATTGTAGTCCATGAATGCCGCCTCAATGTCTATGCTGGTAAATTCTGTAAGGTGTCGTCCCGTGTGGGAGTTTTCTGCTCTGTAAAAGTTTGAAATCTCAAATACTCTCTCTAGTCCGAGTGTCATTTGTTCTTTGTATAGCTGCGGACTTTGTGCAAGATATGCGGTCTTTCCGAAATAATCTAGTGAAAACAAGTCTGCTCCGCCCTCGCTTGCACTGCCGATGATTTTTGGTGTGGTTATCTCCAAGAATTTTTTATCAGACAGTGTCTTTCTGAGTGATTGAAGCACGTGATGACGCATCTTGAAAATTGATGCAGTCTTTTGGTTTCGCATGTCCAGTGCACGATGATTTAGCCTTGTGTCTATGTTGCTCTCCATTCTTCCAATCGGATCTACTGGAAGCGGATGTACTGCCTTTCCTAGCACTTCAATTTCTTCTGCCTTTACCTCAAATGCAAAATCACGAGCCTTGGTCTCTTGAACTATTCCTGTTATGCTCACGACGCTTTGACGATTAATTTCTCCTAGGTTGTCGTTTAGATCTCCCTTTACTATGACCTGGGAAATCCCTGTAACGTCGCGTAGCGTAATAAATGACATCTTTCCCAATTTTCGAAGATCCTCTATCCATCCTCCCAGAATGACCTGTTTTCCAATTAATTCTTCATTTAGTTCTGAAATATCGTGAGTCTTTACAAAAACCATTTTTTTACCTATTGTCCTCGAATTCTATCTCAATGTCAAGGTTTCGGGCGTCCTTGACTATTTGTACCACCTTTTCGGTGTCTATTGGAAACTTTGGAGTCCATTTGCCTGAGACTACCGCCTTGGTCTTTTGAATTCCTCCTGGCGCCCATACGGCGTTAATTGACAGTATCTTGGTAGGGAAAAATAGATCCTCTATGAATCGCTTGTCTGTCTCGTCATCTTCTACCAGCCAGATTTTTCCCTTGAACTCGTCTTGCAACGTACGATATAGCGTGCGACTTTGTCTAATTATTCTAATATCCTCTTTTCCCAACGATATGACAAAATTCCCTGCAAAATCCTTGCAGGAATGTAGCGTAAAGTTCTCTATTGACTTGTTTGTTTTGGCGATTTTTGCAAGATTCATTGATGCCTCGACGTCTGCCTTGGTCAATTCGCCTGACTCTACTTTGCTTTCGCACTTTGGACACAGCACTGAGTTTTTTGCATCAAAGCCGCAGATTGGTAGTTCCATTTGAATCGACTTTTTCATTCTTATAATGTTGTTTATATCCCTTGATGCAAAACAAAAACTCTGGATTGGATCTGATGCAATTATGACATTTTTGACAGTTGAAGGGTTGTCCTCAAGGTATGTCTCATCAAGGGGTCCTGTATATGCGGTTGACGATGTTGACTTTGAGCTGGAACACGGAGAGTCGCTGGGAATAGCTGGGGAGAGTGCATGCGGAAAGAGCACGTTGGGTCTGTCATTGATTAGGATGCTCTCTGATGCAAACATGCAGGGAAAGATCACGTTTGACGGTGATTCAATTCTGGATATGAAACAATCAACGTTTGATGATGAGTTCAGGTGGAAAAAAATTTCAATGATCTTTCAGGGCGCGATGAGTTCCTTGGATCCCGTGTTTACTGTAAGCGAGCAATTTGTAGAAATTTTAAAGCAGCATGACTTTGATGGCAATTTTAAAAAGATAATCTCTGATGCGATGGCTTCTGTAAGCCTTGACAAGGACGTTCTGAAAAAATATCCTCATGAGCTAAGCGGCGGAATGAAGCAGAGGGTAATCATTGCAATGGCATTGCTCCTAAAACCAAAGTTTGTAATTGCAGATGAGCCGACTACTGCGCTGGATGTCTTAATTCAGGCCCAGATAGTAAACCTGTTCAAGTCTCTGAAAAAAAATGGCGTATCTTTCATGCTCATCACGCATGATTTGGCATTACTGTCTGAAATTGCAAACAAGATTGGAATAATGTATGGGGGTCAGATGGTTGAATTCGGATCTGCAGAACAGATATACAAAAATCCAAAGCACCCGTACACTCGGGGACTCTTGGAATCCATACCGACACTAAACGGCGGTGCTCCAAAGTATGTCCAGGGCGTTCCTCCAAGCCTGCTTGACGCACCGACACAATGCCGATTCATAGAAAGGTGTCCGTTGGCAATTGAAAAATGTAAAAAACTGCCGCCAAAGTTCAAGACTGAATCCGGATACGTGAGATGCTGGCTATATGATGATGAAAAGTAGTTTTACTTTGAATTAAGAAACTCATCATCAATTTTTTTCAAATAGATTTCCTGTAATTGTGCTATTTCCCTTCCCATTGTATTCTTGCAAATCATCTTGGCGTACTGCACCAAATCTGCATTTCTTTCTATTTTTTCGAATCTCTCAATTTTCTTGAACGCTTCCTGCTCGAACTTCATGATCTCTCTGAATTCCTTGCTGAGTTCCTCTGCTTTCATTGTCTTGTAGTTTTTAGGATTTGATTCCCTAAAGTTAATCTCATCTACAAGCTTTTGAATCTCGCTTGACTCTTGCATGTATTTTTATTTCAAAATGACAATAAATTATTTTTGACTTTCTTTTTTGTGTTCCAAGATGTGTTTTAATCCGTCTGGCATGTTTAGCGAATCCAGGTCAATTTTACAATAGGGGCATTTCAATTTGTCAGGAATGTTTTTTCACTATTGGCAAGCATGAATCAATAATTCTCAGCATTTCTGATCTGATGACCTTTTTATCAATTGACACCCATACCCTTTGTTTCTTAATGGCAAATGATATGGTCTGAACTTTCTTTCTTTCCTCCCATACGAATTCAATTTGCCCGAGATTCTTGTCAAAGAAACCTTCAAGATCTGTCTTCATTGCGATGTGTGAGAACTGGTATTGCGTGTTCTTTTCATTTAGAAGCGGAGTTAGTTCTGGTCTTCTTTTGTATGCCAACAATTCCCCACTTTCACCAATCACTCCTACGAATCGAATGAATGGACTTATCGTCGCAATCGTATCACAAATCTTTTCAAAATCTTTTTTTGCCATGTGTCAAGTTCCAAAAAGATGATATTTTAATGAATTGCATGCTTTTCATTCAAGATTTGATTAAATAATGCCTGAAAAACAGTTTGATTTATGGAATTGGGTGATGTTCTTCCATTTGCAACAGATGACGGATATCTAATTTTAGCACTAATCAATTTCTTTGGCTCACTGGTTCCGTTTGTTCCGTTGCCTGGATTCTTGTTTCTTGCCACAATGTCTGTCGGCAATGAATATGACTTGCATGCACTGGCATTGATATCTGCAGTGACAGCTACCGTTGCAAAACAGATCATATTCTTTGTGAGCTTTGGCGGACGTAAAATTATGAATGCCAAAACCAGAACAAGGATGCGTCCCTTTGAGAGATTGGTAAAAAAATATGGTGCTGCGGCTGCGTTTTTTGCTGCTGCAACGCCGATGCCTGATGACATCATCTTTGTTCCGTTAGGTCTTGCAAAATACAATCCAAAAAGATTCTTTGTTGCGACACTTGCAGGAAAGCTTGTTCTTAGCTATGTCATCGTCTTCATCTCGCATTACGTAGGATTGTCTTTCATAGAGCCGTTTTTGGAAGATGTCGACGATGCGACTCCGATATACATCGGGATCATAGTTTTTGCGGCGATGATGACTACAGTAATTGTCATCCTGCTGAAGTTGGATTGGGTGAGAATCATGGGAAAGTTTGCCCCTTGGACCTTGGATGAAAACAATCCTGACAAAAATAATTCTGACAAAAACAACAAAGACGACTAATTTCGTATTTTAAAATTCCATAGCCTATCTGTGGCCTTTGTTATTCCTATTCTTGTAGATGCTGTAATTCCTTCTGGTTTGATTCCTTCTGCAATGTGAAGTTTGGGATTTTTTGTCAGATCAGTACCGTAGTGCTCTTTGTTGATTGCAAGTGCTTGTGCAAGCTTTGCTGGTCCATTTGCAAGATTCTTCAAGCTAACGTTACCTCTGCTTTCTTGCATCGTTGTGATGCCTTTTTCTGGTTTTATTGCGCGAATCAGCACTGCACCTGCGGCAATTTTGGGGTTTCTTGCAACGACATTGAAACAATAATGCATTCCGTATGTGAAATAAACATAGGCAGTGCCGACATTCTCAAACATTGCCCTGTTTCTTTCAGTGATTCTGTTAAACGCATGACTTGCAGGATCATCTTTGTGCCTGTATGCTTCAGTCTCTGTAATTATTCCTGACATCTGCTGTCTTCCTATCTTTCTGATGATCTTTTTTCCTAGGAGATTTTTTGCAACATCGACTGTATCCTTTGAGTAAAACTCTCTAGGAAGTATAGTCAAAGTCTATCTTGATGTCCTTCTGCTCTTTAATTTTTGTGATCAACTGGAAAAGTTTCACGATGTCTTTTTTTAGATCTGTAATTAGCTCTTGATTGTAAATTGTGGCCGCCGGATGAATGGTGAGAAAATACAGCTGTTTTTCTTTGCGTACAAGTCTACCTCTGTGTTTGATTATTTCAGAACCTCCGAGCAGTGAGTTAAACGCTGTGTTTCCTAGGATGCAAATTATTTTTGGTTTAATTATTGATATTTCCTGCTTTAGGTATTCCTGACATGTGTTTCTCTCAGTTGTTTTTGGAACTCTGTTTTTTGGAGGTCTGCACTTTACAATGTTTGTGATGTACACGTCGTCCCTTGAAATTCCTGCTTCCTCAAGTGCAGATGCGAGTTTTTTTCCTGCAATTCCTATGAACGGTTCTCCGTTTAGATCCTCATTTTTTCCTGGTGCTTCTCCTACAAAGATTACATCTGATTTAAAATTCCCTTTACCTGGAACTGATTTGACTCGGGTCTTAGAAAGTTCGCATTTTGTGCATTTGACAACTTCTTGCCTTATTGCTTTTAGCTTGCGGCTCATTTCAATTGACGCTCCTCACGGTGGCAGTTCCTCTTACGGTGGGTCCTCCGTTTCCCATGATCATTGATTGCATGGGATCTCCTTTCCCACAATTAGTAATTGGTCTTACTGTGAAATCATTTCCGCATGCGTCAATTGATTCAAAAAATTTGGGAGCTGTCCCCATAACAATCACATCCCTCAGCAAGTCTGTGATTTCACCGTTTTCAATCTTTTGCGCATACTGGCACGATATGCTCCAGTTGTATCGGTTCATGTCTATTGACGGTATTTTCATATTTGAGATTAGGTAGCCGTGTTTCACCTCCTTGATCATCTCGTCCACGTTCCAATTTCCATTTCCTATGCAGGTACATGCCATGCGGATTAGGGGCATGAATCGATAGTTTGTGGCCCTCATGTTGCCTGTGGGTTCTGAGTTGAATGTCTGAGCAGTCTCCCTGTTTTGCATGTGGTTGGTCAGAATTCCATTTTTGACCAGTGTCGTTTTTTTGGTTTCTACGCCTTCATCGTCAAAATAATACCATCCTAGACTGTCCTTTATCGTGGGATCATCAAACACGTTTAGGTTGTCTGAACCTATTCTGGTTCCAATCTTTCCCTTCCACCATGCGCCTCCTGCCCATGCCATTTCTTTTCCTAATACCCTGTCTGCCTCTGACGGATGTCCTAGTATCTCGTGTGTGAGCAAGGATACAAAGTCCGGATTCATCACTACTGTCGCTTCTTCTCCTTTTGCTGGCTTTGCATCTAGCAGCTGCGATGCTTTTGATGCGATTTCATTTGCACTTTCAAAAATTTTCTTGTCTTTGATGATCTGCTCTAATCCTCCTCTTCCTCCTTCAGTTATGTTTACGGATTGTGTGAGTCCTGATTCATGTGATATTGCAATCATTTCTGCAACCGTGTCCGTATGGGTTTGCAGTATTTCTGAACCCTCGCTGCTAACAAAGTATTTTGAGCTAATCGTATACCATGGATTGATGACTGATTTGATGATTTTTGGTATGCTTGAAATAATTTCATCGCATTCCAATCCTATTTTGATCAGTTCATCCAGTTCGGGTTTTTTTAAAACTGGAAAATCAATTTTAGTTTTCTTTGCAATGCTTGGATGAAGATCAATTTTATTCTTCATGTTGTATGTGACGCTTTTAATCGAGATGTCTATCGCATCTTTGACTTGATCAAATGATTGGGGATTTGTAATCGAGCAAAAACACCATATTCCGTTTTTTATTATTCTGATTCCTATTCCCTTGTCGTTGTTTGTTCTGACATGATCTATCTGTTTGTTTTCTATGAGTGCTGATTTCTTTTCTTGCTGCTCTGCTCTTGCATCGCAGTATTGGACTCCTGAATTCTGTGCATAACTTACCGCCTTTTCTGCAAAATCTTGTAAAGTTAGATCCACATGTTACAGCATTCTGAGGGGTTCGTAAATCTTCTGTTGTCTAACGATTTGATATTGCAGGCATGGTGAAGTAGTATTCATCTTCAAAATTGTAATCTGAGGTGCCATTTTTGCGTAAGAATTCAAAATATTCTGTGCAATTCTCATAAAATTTCCTGTTTTTTGGATGCTCGTCTTCCATGCTATTCCTAGATATATCTGCATTTTTTCAAGAGAGTGAGTGATTTTAGTTCTAAAAGTTTGTTTTCTTTAAGCAAAATCTTGAGTGACGCTTGATTGAGAAGTTTAAGAAAGCAATTTAGGGTATCATGTTACTCGAAAATTGATTTAAAATTTGTCAAAAATTGTAGCTGATACTAGCGTCATCATTAACGGCAATTTGATATCTCAGATTGAATCCGGTTCAATACGGGATTTTGAAGTAATAATTCCGCAGTATGTTTTTGATGAATTGCAATCACAGGCGTCAAAGAAAAAAGAAGAGGGATTCATCGGTTTGGAAAGAATTGGAAAACTCAAGTCACTGTCTGGAAGCTATGGGCTAAAAGTAATCATATCTGGTTCACACCCGTCGTCTGATGACGTAAAGCTAGCAGGGAGTGGGAGGATAGACTCTTTGATTGTTGATATGGCCCGGCAAAATGACGCCATTCTTTACACTTCTGACAGGTTGCAACATTTACTTGCACAAGCTGAAGGAATAGACACAATTTTTCTAAAATCTGAAATTAAAAAAGAGTCATTGGAATTTCTAAAGTTCTTTGATTCTGAAACTATGAGCATACATCTAAAAGAAAATCAATGTCCGTTGGCAAAAAAAGGAAGGCCTGGAGAATTTAAGTTGACAAAGATTGCAGATGATGTTCTTACCCGAGATTATCTTGAAATGATCTCGTCACAAATACTTGAAGTTGCAAACATTTCTGATTCCACCACTCTGGAAATATCTAAAACTGGCGCATCTGTGGTGCAGCATGATGATTATCGAATAGCCATCACATTTCCTCCGTTTTCTGAATCCTTTGAAATAACAATAGTTCATCCAATTGTCACCTTGGCCCTTGAAGATTACGATATTTCGGAAAAACTGATGGGGCGTTTTTCTGACAGTGCAGAAGGCATTGTGATTTCCGGTGCTCCTGGCTCTGGAAAAAGTACCCTTGCGTCTGGTCTTGCAAACTTTTACCATCATAAGGGAAAAATTGTAAAAACATTCGAGTCTCCTAGAGATCTGCAAGTCGAGTCCGGAGTTACCCAATACGGCAAGTTAGACGGCAGCTTTGACAACGCTGCAGACATACTGTTGCTGGTAAGGCCTGACTATACAATTTTTGATGAAGTGAGGCGGAGGGAGGACTTTGGCACATTTGCTGATTTGCGATTAACCGGGGTGGGTATGGTCGGTGTGGTCCATGCAAGTTCGCCTCTGGATGCAATTCAGCGTTTTATAGGAAAGATCGAGCTTGGAATAATTCCAAACGTCTTGGATACTGTGGTTTTTGTGAGGGATGGGGCAATTCAAAAAGTCTATGATTTGGAGCTAAAAGTCAAGGTGCCGACTGGAATGACTGAGTCTGATCTTGCAAGACCTGTAATTGAGATTAGGGACTTTGAAGACGACGCCTTGGAGCATGAAATCTACACGTTCGGAGAAGAAAACGTAATTGTACCAGTTGGGAAAAAGGTGGACAGGGTAGGAATTGAAAAGCTTGCAGAAGATAAGATACGAGAAACTTTCAAGCAGTATGATCCTCGGGTGGAAGTTGAGATTCTGTCTGACAACCGAGTAAAGGTGCTGGTGGAAGAACAATACATCGCGTCAATCATTGGGAGGGGAGGATCAAACATCAGCGAGCTTCAAAAATTCTTAAAGGTGCACATTGACGTGGTGGAAAAAACCCATGACGAATTCTCCACGACGTCTGATGACATTCCGTTTTCTTTTTCAGAATCAAAGACGTCTTTGCTATTGCTTGTTCACAGGGATTACACTTCAATGCATGCTGACATTCTTGTCAATGAAAAATTTGTCTCATCTGTAAGAATTGGAAAGAATGGAAAGATCAAAATTCCAAAACGCTCGGAAATTGCAAGAGACATACTGAATAACTCGTCTTCTCAAAATGACATCAAGATAATCCTCAAAGATTTTTAAAATCATCTATCACCTTTGGGTTTGCTTTTAGAAAAGTGATGAACTTTCTCAACTGCTTGATCGTTTTTGGATTGAGATGGTGCTCTATCCCTTCGGTGTCCTGATTGGCAGTGTCAAAACCCACTCCTAAAATCTCGAAAAATTCTAGCAGTATTCCATGTTTTTGTCTGATGCCTTCTGCAATCTGCTTTCCTTTGCTTGTAAGGTTGATGCCGTGATATTTCTCATATTCCAAAAATCCATTCTCGTCTAGTCTTTGGAGCATTTTGGTGACACTGGGTGCGCTTACATGCATGTATCTTGAAATGTCTAATGTCGTGGCATATCCTTTCAATTCCACCAATTCTGCAATTATTTCCAAATAGTCCTCCTTTCTTGTGCTTGAACGAGTCCTTTCTAGCTGATGGGCGGCCTTGATGGAATCCAGTCTCTTGGAATTTTTAATTTTCATGTATTCTTTGTAACTGTGACAAATCCCGTATAATTGGATGTCTTTGTGGTCCATTTTGGTTGTCCTTTGTTGACCTGCATGTGACCGTAGTTGATCTTTGGCTGTTAACTATTTTCTTCTGAAGCAATAATGGCATGATTGATCCCCTAAAGGCACGTCTAGACAATCTGAGAAAATTCTCCGAGTCAGCTAAACGTAGAGCAGATTTGTATTCGAATATAAGTAATTTTGATGATGCGCATACCGCACGCTCGTTGGGTGCCCTGCGAAAAGCGTCTGCACCTGGAAAAAAGCTTCAGAAGGTCGGATTCTTGATGCTGTGGATTCCCGAACCTACTGGCATCACTTGTGCAATTGGAGGACCCCTGATTGTTGCAGGAAGATATCTTGATAAAAAATACAATAGCTCAACTTTGAATGATGTGGGACATCAGACAAAAAGCACCATTTTGTCGATTAGTGACTTTAAAAATTCTGTATTGTAAACCCCTTTAGTTTTTAAAAGGATTCAACCAAACTTCTTTATGACGACCCGTGCACAGGCATTGATTCCTGTCACTATTGCAGCAGTAATTATCGGTGTTGTGGGAATGATGACCCTTCCGAGCGACAGTAAGCTGGAGTCCGTTGAATTTCCTAGGGGTACCGTGATGCTGGACGGTGTGCCAATTGAAGTGCAAATTGCAGATACGGAACCCAGACGTGTTAGGGGATTGATGTTTCAAGATCAAATGCCATTGGATCAGGGGATGATTTTTGTATTTCAGGAGCCTGGACTCTATTCTCTTTGGATGCTAAACATGCAGTTTTCTCTGGACATGATGTGGTTTGATGCTGATGGAAAAATAGTTCACATTGAAAAAGATGTTCCGCCATGCAAGACTGCCCTGGAAATAACCACCTGCCAAAGCATCATCCCCGAAGGAGATGCGCTGTACGTTCTTGAGGTGACGTCTGGTTTCGTTGATCAAAACAACATTACAAAAGATTCAGTGTTGACCATTATCTCCATCTGACATTACAAAGCCTTATGTTGGAATATTTCTCGAACGTTTTTGATGAATAAATCCATCTTAATTTCATCTGTTGCTGTGGTTGCAATCATCATTTCATTTTCGTATGTTTTGATGTTTTATAACGGTGACAATACTTCATCTTCGTCAAATTCTCTCTCTTTGTCGTACGTTGACACCAACAAGCAATTGCAGAGTGACTTGCAATTACTTGACATCAAAATGTCATCGCCTCTGAAATTAAACGGCTTTTCTATTGACACTTACTGTACATTTTTTTCAGACATCCTGGTTCAGGAATCTGTTGAATATTGCACCTCTACGGAATTGCTAGATTCCAAAAATCAATATCTTGGAAATGTACAGATGGTTGGCAGTAACGCTTTTCCTCATTATGTAATTGGCGTTATTCAAACTGACTCTTCTGTATCACAACTTGAGGATGTCAAAGTTGTTGTGAATTCCATGATTGAGTTAATTGTTTGTGACTGTTGGGATGAGAAAAAGCCTGGGAATTTTGAATCTGTTGGATTGTGGATTGATGCTGCAAACTCGCATCATTTGGAAAACGTGTCTAAAACTAGCAAGTCCACTATAAACGGCTTGACTGAAAAACCCCTGCTGCTTGAAATCACTACCAATGAAAATGGCTATCTCTGGAAATTTCTAATAGCCAATTAACACAAGATGTAATATACAATATCTCCATACGATTCTTAATCATTATGATTGATCAGTTGTGGCTAGTTTTGTTGGGGTTTGCAGCCGGAATTCTTGGTTCGATGATTGGACTTGGAGGCGGAATAATCGTCGTCCCTGTCCTGACTTTTTTGGGATTTCCTCCCACTGCTGCTGCAAGCAATAGTCTTTTTGCGGCCCTGAGCAATGCAACTGCGTCCACAATTTCATATTCTAGGCAAAGGAGAATTGATTTTTCATTGGGTATGAAACTTGGAATGCTCTCAATTCCTGGAACCGTTTTGGGCGCTGTTGTATCGACTGATGCTGCACCTGATGTTTTTCAAATGCTGTTTGGTTTCGTGTTGATTGCGTCAGCTGCATATATTTTTTTAAGAAAAAAAATTGAGACAAAAGAAAAAACTCTCTCAAAACAAGTGGCAATATTTACAGTTGGCGCCAGTTTCTTTGCGGGAATTATTTCGTCCTTTTTTGGAATTGGTGGTGGCATAATATTCGTCCCGCTGATGGTGGTTGGGATGGGCATGGCCATGAAAAAAGCTGCGCCAACGTCCCAGATGGTGTTGTTTTTTGCATCGCTATCCGGGGTTATCGTACATAGCATTTTGGGACATCCTGACTTTATTCATGCTGGATTGTTGGCGGTTGGCTCTTTCTTTGGAGGATTGGTGGGTGCAAAGCTATCTTTGCATGTTAGGGAGAGGTATCTGCAAATTCTTGTTACTGCCGTACTTTTAATTGCCGCCGGAAAACTGTTTGTAGATTCATCCTATGGGAATTTTGATTTGCTGGGATTCTGATTTCAATAATTTCTCAATTTTTCTTTGGGTAAGATTTTCTGTTAGTTCTACGGGTGGAAATTAATTTTTTTCCTTGCACTACCCTAGAACGATTTCTACGTTTTTGTTAAATACCAATTCGACAAACTGTCACTATGACGATATTGTATATCCCCATAAGGCCATCACGAAGAAATGATGATGATGATGATGAACCTAAAGACTAGTGCTAGTTCTTTCTTTTAATGTCCTATCTTGGAGGTTCTTTTTTGACTCTGTAGATATTTTTTTAGCAATCACTATTGATTCCTTGTCTTGTGTTGTTCCTTCATAATCAATTATGATTTTTCCAAACTCGTCATCAATGTCTTCTTTATGTGACACCGTGAATTTTAATTTCAAAACCTGATTAGTGTAAAACGGCTTTAGAAATCTTGTGTTTCTATTCCCCCATTCGGAATCTCCGTCGGTTCCAATGAAAATAATGTCGTTTCCATAAATTTGGTTTAGTCTGGTGAATTCACCTTCCATTCTGGACAGGATTGCCCTTCCTGAAACTAACTGCTGCTCTCCTTTTCGTTTGTCTTTTAGGGATGCATTTCTCACCCTTGAGAACTTCAAATATTCTTCCAATTCCTTATCTGATATGCTGCATGTGGAATAAAACGAATCTCCGACTCGAAACTCTGAAAACTTTTTCATTCTTATCTTAATTCATCTACACAGAAAGTTACTTCTGATGATGATGATGAACTGTCTGACACTAGGAAATTAAATGCTTCTGCAATTCTTTTGTTGTCTGGTTCAGATCCTGTTACTGAACCTGGGAACACTGTGAACAACCTGATTTGTGACTTTAGTACGTCGCTAAGTTCCTGATTTACCGTTGTCGTAAATGGTCTTAATGCTCCTCTGAATACTTCCACTTGGGCTCTCTGTGTTCCTGTCACTTTTCTTCCTATGGGGAGATCAGGGCCGATAATCATGATTGAGCCTTTTGCATCCTTGTAAAGGCGAGGATCTTTGCTTCCACCTGGCACAAACTGCTCTAATGCCCTTTGTGCCACGTTTGCGGGTGTTGAAATGAATTTTTCAGTTAGTGTATCCCATTCTGCTCTGGACAAATCTGTAAGTTTTGACGTTTCTGGAAGTTTACCTGTAACGTGAATCACTCCTAATATTTCGCCAATGTTTGTTCTTGCAGTGTTGAGCCATTTGGCTATTTCTTCGGAATTTTTAATGTCTACAACGTGAGCATGGAATTTACTGCTAATGTATTCTTGAAGATCTTTTGGGGTTGACTGTGAAATGAAACATGCCACTTTGCCTCCGTTTTTTTCAACGTGCTGTGCGAGAAACTCGACTCTTTCAGCATCAACTTTATCCGTTGCGTCAATTGTAAACACTACGGCCTTTCCTGCAAAGTCTGGCTGGTGAACTCCTGGAGTTGTAGTGCCAATATGTGGTTTGACTGGATAGAATACTCTGTCACCTGGAATGACCTTGCCGTTCAGGATTTTTGCAATTTCATCATCACACAGGTTCAGAACTGATTCTGAAACTTGACCTTGTGCCAGAAATTCTTGATTTGCAATCATGTGAGACGTATTGTTTTGGACTTTTTCTGCAATGGTTTGAATTTTGTTTAACAAATTTGTAAATGTCTTGGTTAGTTTGGAGACATCTTTTCCGTTGGCCAATTTTTCTGCTGCCTTGACAATTCCATCCTTGATGACATTTTCATCCTCGCCTAACAATGGGAGCAGCTCTTTACTTGCAGCGTCAACTTCTGTTGGAACAAGATCTTCAAATCCGCTGACTCTCATGAATTCTGCTGCTGCTTTTGGATATACTGTCTTGTAAATTCTGTCTGAATGGACAGGACCTGGATTTGTTGCAATGGAAATGATTCCTTTATCTGTCAATTCCCATGACATTAGTTCTGCAAGCCTGTTTTTAGCTCCTTGTGCTGCTGTGTATGGACTTCTAAATCTATACGGTCTTTGTTCTAATGGGCGTTCTTCTGTAAAGAATGTGGATATTGTAATGATTTTTCCGCCTGTCTTCATCACTTTAAGTGCCTGAACGGAACCCCAGAAAGTTCCAGTAAGGTGAATCCCTATCGTGCTCTTGAAGTCTTCCATAGGGGCATTTGCAAAGCATGTGACAGGACCTGAAACTCCTGCATTGTTTATTATGAAATCTACTGTAACGTTGTCATTTTTGAGTGCCTCAAACATGTTATTCATTGGCAATTCGTCGCTAACATCTACTCCTGAGAAAATCCTAACAGATGCACCGCTGTTTTTTTCAGAGATGATTTTTTCCAGCATTGTTGATGTTTCATCTAAAGGTTCTCTTCTTCTTCCAAGAATGATTACGCTGGCGCCATTTTCTACAAATCTCTTAGCTATGGCCTGACCTATGCCCGTACCGCTGCCTGTAATTAGTGCTGTTTTACCTTGAAACTTTAGCATGGATGTATTGGACTGACCTTCATGATATTTATTTCAATTGATCCTGATTTTGTATTTTTTCTTGATATCTTTATTTGTGGGTATGGTTCATAATTTTTAATGCACGATACAGAATCTGATACGTTTGTCTATCAATCATGGCCTGAAAAATTTGGTGTGATGCTAAAAGAAATTGGTGTTGATTCTGTTTCCAAGGAAATTGGAATTGATGATGTTGAAAATGATGATTACTATAGCAGATATTTTTCTCAGACCCCTAGGATGGTAACCAACAAGGGATGTCTTGACATTCATAACTCCAATATTGACGCTGTACAAATCATTCAAAAGGGATAACGATGCAAGATCCTAATCCACTTCCATGGGGCGCTTTAGATAGATTTCAAGCCCATTTCATTGTAAGGCGGGCATCTGGTGCTGATTTTAGTAACTATGTTGCAAAAACTGCACTGACAACCCGTGGTCATTTTGCTAAAAAAATTGTATCCAAAGTTGAATGGACTGGTTCTGGATCCTTGGCCTCAAGATTAAACAATGATGTCGAACTAAACAAAATGATTGCAAGACAATCAGTCAAGGATGCTACGATATACGTTGAACCTACAGACACTGCAATTAGAATTAGAGGCAAATGGGACAATCACATCGCCTTTGGAATTACCAAGGAACTCTTTGAAATTTATGATAGAATAGCCGGTCACATAAAATCTGTCTAGGCTTTCCACCAATCCAATGCAAGAAAATCTACGTTGTTTTTGCCTTTTGGAATCGCAAGGATGAATTGTTTTCTGACTGTTGTTGCAAGTCTGCCTGCCAGAACAATCGCTGTGGTTGTGATTGCTTCACTTCGTGTATAAACTTGAATTAGAAATGGAGCATGATCAATTCCTGGACCCTTTTGATATACTGCAAAGTCACAGCCAAACTTTATTCCTGGATTGATGATGTATCCCTTGTCTCTGAAGTTTTTGTAAACCAGATATTTTTTATCAAACTCGTGAACTTCTTTTTTACAAATTTCAATTAATCTTTCTACTGTTATCTTTTGCTTTGATTTTGTAATTGATATTCTTTTATTTTCCAAAAGATACAACCCTTCAATGAGGTCTAAAATTAAAGGTGCATCAATTTCTTCAATTTTTGGTTTTGGAATTCCTATGGGTTTTCCATAGTATCCTTGACTGAATAGGCTACGCGAGTCTTCTATGCTCCATACGATGATTCTGTTTTCAATCAGCTCGCATTTCATGATTTGTCTAAAAAAATAATGTGTATATGAATTCTCTATCTTACTTGTAACTTTTTTAGATTTTAAAATAACTTGTGCAGTGTATGTTTTTGGCTATAAGCTTAATGCCAACAGTATGAATGAATCCGAAACCTTTTGACATTTGTCTGCCATCTCCTCGATTCCTTCTATGACGTCTTTAATCAGCAACAACTCTTTTGTATTTGTTACCTCTGATAGAAGTTTTAATGTGGCTTGTCTGTATTTGATGTCTATTTCTCTTTCTATTGTCTGTGTCTCTTGAGCTAGTTCTATTGCGTTAGCTGTGTTTGTGTTGAGACTTCTGATAATTTCGTTTAACTTGTAAACTTGATCAACTACCAATTCAATTAATTTTGTAATGTCCTTATCGAGCCCTGCGCTCTTTAGCGTTGTAATCTTTACATTTGCAAGCTTGAATGAAATGCCTGTGATGTAGCCTGCAATTTCATCCATCGTATATGCTGTGTTTAGGAGGTTTTCTCTATTCATGATTAGTCCACCTACGTCTGCTACCTCTCGTGTGATCTTTCTTCTTAGGTTCTCCACTTCTTCTTCAATAGTTGAAATTTGTGCCAATGTGCTCTTGATGCCTGTCTTGTCTTTTTTCATCATGAGTTCCGGCAATGTTGCAAGTTCTCTTGATGCGTTTAGGATTCTGTTGATCTCGTCTTGTAATACTGCTATGGCCTTTCTTTTTGCTTGAACTTCAAGCTCTCCGCTGTACATGACAAAATGTAAACAACTTTGAGGTAATTTAAATCCTTTATGATTTTTGATACTTTCTAAGCATAATCACATTAGATTTTTCTCATGTGCCACCTTTTTTTGCCCCTTGTACAGTGCAATCACCTCCTCATTTGTGGATGCATCTTCAACAGCTTTCTCGACTCTAATTTTTCCTGTAAATTTTGGAAATCTCAAAGCTAGTCCTGAATCTTTTCTGATTTTGTCTATTGCCGCTTTGTGAATCGGGCTGAGTGTGATTTCTGATGCGACTACTTCTATTATCAATTCCGGCTCAAACCACACATCTGCCTCCATTTCACTTGTAATGCGTGGATTTTTTTTGATTGTGACTTTTGGGTTCAGGATCTGATATATTTGATCCAAGTCTTCATCTGTAAACCCTGTACCTACTTTACAAATACTGGTGAATGTGTCTTCATCTTCATCGTATGTCGCTAGTAGAAGTGTTCCGTAACTGCCTGTTCTCCTTCCTTTCCCAAAAAATCCGCCTATCACCACAAGATCCAAACTGTCTCCTAGCTCATTCTGATATTCTCGTTTTAGTTTTAGCCAATGACTTCCCCTTGAACCTGCTTGATATGGCTTGTCCAGCATCTTTAACATCAGTCCCTCGCTTCCTGCATTAATGCTGTTTTCCATAAATTCTTCTACCTCATTTTTGTTTGTAATTATGCCCATTGGGATGTGTCTTGTAAAATTATCCTCTTTGACGGTTTTTTTCAATTTCTCCCTTCTGTCTTCATAGCTTAATTCCAAACAGCTTTTTCCGTTACAATACAAAACATCGAACAGGTTCACAGTTATTGGGTATTGTGTAACCGCTTTTTCTATTTTGTATTTTCTTCTTCTGTGCATTAGCTCTTGAAATGGTAAAAATTCTCCAGTATTTTCATTAATGGCCACTGCTTCTGCTTCTAAAATTATATTTTCCGCTTGAATATTTTCTGGAATTTTTTCTATAATGTCTGGATAGTAGCTTGAAATATTCTCTAAACTTCTAGAAAATAGCATTACTTCTTTTCCTTTTATGTGAAGTTGTACTCTTTCTCCATCCAGTTTGTACTCTGCTGCAAATCTGCCTCCGAATTTTTCAATGGCTTCCTCCTCACTCTTAACTCTGTCTGCCAGCATTGGTCTGATTGGATTAAATAGAATTATCTCGAATTTTTCTATTTTGTTTATACCCTCAGTTGCAATTGTTTCTGCAACCTTTCCCAAATCACTGGAAACGTTGTATGCATGCTGCAAAATCTTTCTATTATTTTTATCTCCTGAAAATGCTATGGCTAGCGCATCCATTACGGTATTTTCTGCAATTCCAAGCCTTAAACTCCCAAGTAAAATTTTCAAAACATATTTCGCCTCTATCGGAGTTGCATCATTTAGCAGACTTGATATGTATTTCATCTTCATGTCTTGCGAGTGGGTGCCTTCTAGATTTGCAATTTTGAACAGTGTTTCGTACACTCTTTCCACAGTAATGTCTTCTACCAGAAAGGTTGTCTGTGTTTTTTGTTCAAGTATTACGGATGCTGCATGTCCTAGATCCCCGTTTTTTCTATACTCCTCCTCGATTTTTTTTATTGGAATTCCTGATGATTTTGATATTGACTTTATTGCAATTTTTTCCGCAACTCCTAACTCAATGCCTTCAAAATCTGGTCTCAGTTTGCCCTGTATAAGATACACAATCTTGGAAATTACGGTATTGGGTGTTTTTTCAAATAATTCTACAAGAAACTTTGTCAGTTCCAATCTCTTTCTGGTGCTCTCCATTTTGTAAAATGACTCTGCTAAAATTGAAAATTCCACTATGATTCTTTACGTGTCTTGGATAAAAATCTGAATCTGCGTGCTGTTCATCGTATTTCACAATCTTACATGTGAAATCTAAACACGTGATGAAATTCTTAAAAATTTGGATGAGTTTAACCCATGAATAAAATTACTATGTGTACACTTTCTACTTTATCGACTTACTTTCAAATCTAGCATGATTTCTGCCGTGTCTATATCTTCATCTTCCAACCATGATAGTTTCTTTTCAATCAAGTCAAACGATTCAAGTAGTATTCCATTGATGTCGTGTATTTCAACTTTTTTTGCCTTTGGCCTTACTATGACATCTTGCGGCGAGTGATATACGCGAATGGTTTCATCATTGTGAAATATTCTAATCTTCAATGCTGTATTCTTGGTATAACATGGTAAATACTTGACTATTTGAGATGTGTTTGTGTCCATACATGCATGGTGATCTAAAAACTATTTTTCTGTCAACTGATTATCATTTTGTAAAATTTAGTTTATTTTACATTTGCAAGTTCTGTTTATCTTGACGCTGTAGTATTTGTTTTTATTCCTACACTTTTTCTATCTTGTTTTTTAAAACAACAACATAGAATAATTTAGGCACACTTACGAAAGAAAAGCCTTCGTCGACCCTTACGTTAGTCTAAATTTCCACTCCGGGAATCTCCACTCGTGACTAACTGATGTGACAATGATG
>WLWI01000689.1_pt1 | contig 30289 bp, 25 predicted proteins | sample 6701501 | NCBI WGS metagenome assembly WLWI01 (sample SAMN12718690, study PRJNA515312) | sponge metagenome | isolation source: marine sponge | host: Mycale hentscheli | place: New Zealand: South Island, Marlborough, Capsize Point | collected 2014-11-01 | reverse complement strand
TGTATCCAGAACACCTCTAATATCAAGGGCACACTTGTGCCTGTAAACCACACCCACCCGGGGTCACACCACCGGAATACAATGCTTGAGAAACCAAGCAGTCTGGTCATACCACTGGCTGCCAACCACTCCACACCTGCACATTGGCAGCAGAAAGAGACGGCCCACTGGCCTACACAACCCTGGGTCAGTGCCACAGGGACCAGCCATGCTAAGGTCTCAAGTCTCGCCACCACGGGCACACAAGTTCCTGGGTCACACCACAGGGACCATATATCACTCACTGGGGTAGCGCCACCAGTACCGTCCTGGGTCTCGCCACAGAACTCACAGTCCAAAAAAAAAAAAGAAAAGAAAAAGAAATTTTTTCTCCTCGAACCAGGTGTGGTTACCTATGAACTAGAAGTACATCTCACTACCCCATGCACTAACCACAGCTGCTTATTATCTATTGATTATCTATTCCCACACTGGAAGCTAAGACCAGTACTGTAACCAACATTCCAGGTATTCTACAGCCTCCAGCTAGCCCTAGGGAACAACGCAATCTAAAAGTATTGCACTAATCTCACACCAACCAACCCCTCTGAATTGGCTCACCAGCTGCTGGAGCCCTCGCTAGGCCGAACCACAAGTCGCCTGACTGTCTCCTCAACTACCTTCTGTATGCAGGCTATCATTTCCGGGTCGGTCCTGGTCCTGGTCCTGCCCCATCGGTAGTGGTGCCCTCATCGGCCATTCGCTTGTACCTAGGGTTCAGTCTCGCCAGAAACACACAGAGCTTCGAAACAGAGTCTTGCGTTGTGTTTCTCAAATGACTGACTGAACCACTGACCATGTGCTCTCACCATTTACCCGCCCAGCACGCCCGCGCGCGTCGTGCCGCCCTTGCCCAATGCCGGAACTTCCGCCTTGGATTAACCCCACCTAGCCTACGTCTAAATGGCCATCACTGTTCGTGGGATAGTACTTTCTTTTGACAACAGAAAGGCTGGCCCCTATTCCTACCCTACTGGCAGAAGCACAGTATAAACTTGTGAACCTATTTATATGCTTAGTTGCAAATAGTTACTGAGCTACTACGATATATGTATTAACAGTTCTTGTGCCGTTTTGTAATAAACCACCAATTCCATAGTCTTTGTGGGGGAGGGAGCAAAAAGTGTGCACCGGAATGACTGGGCGGGCCCGAGTTGGTAAAGGGTTTGGCTTATGATACTATAAGTCCATAATGTATCCAGTTTGAAATTGCATGGACTTATCTGACCAAACCCAATGTTTGTCGTTGCTGACTTGACCTGGGAAGATGTTGATGATGGAGACACGGTGATGGACTTCATGGATCAAGAGAGGGAGAGAGGCATTACTATCAACTCTGCAGCCATCACCTTCAACTGGCTGCAACACAGAATCAATCTCATCGACACTCCTGGTGAGTCTGCATGGGTGGAGTTTGTCTTTGTAAGATATCTGCACTGATCCTTGTGAAACATAGGAGAGAGGGAGAGGGTGTGAATGATATTGATTATGTCATGCATTCTGCTGTTTATAGTGCATCTTGCACCGTTGGAGATAATATTACAATAATGCTTCACTATTGAAGCACTGCTTTTTGTTTGTTTGGTGTACCAGTTACTGCTGCTACTGCTGCTACTACTACTACTACTACTACTACTACTTTTTTTTAATAATAATTATAGTTTTCAGGATGAAGTACAAGGTAAAAGTAACAGAGTGACGTTAAAACAAGCAAGAGTGCTTTTGCTACTGCTACTGCTGCTGCTATACTACTACTACTATTACTGTTATTTATTATGTAATACTTTTAGGCCATGTGGATTTCACATTTGAGGTGGAGCGATCCCTTCGTGTATTGGACGGTGCCGTGGCGCTATTTGACGGTTCGGCTGGTGTGGAGGCTCAGAGTGTAAAGGTCTGGAGACAAGCCTCTCGCTACTCCATTCCTACCATTGCATTCATCAATAAAATGGACAAGCCTGGTGCAAGGCAAGTGACCAGAAGAGGGTGTGTAGTAGGAGGAGGAGGGTATTTAGTGGGAAGGTGTGAAGTGGGAGGGTGTAAGGGAAAGGGAGGGTAGCAGGAATGTAATATTTCCCCCCCCCACCCCCCCCCCTCCAATTCATCGTTGTTTTTAGTTTGTCCCTGGCAGTAAGCAGTATGAAAGAGAAGCTGAATGCCACGCCTCTTGTTACTCAACTACCCCTGGGGTGCGGAAGAGACTTCAAAGGGGTCATTGATCTACTACCCATGGACATCTTGTTATGGTCCAGTGACAGTAGCGATGATGGGGCGGAGTTTCAAAGAGTTCCTCTGCTAGGTTTGTTGGAGGAAGGGAAGAAGGATTATAGAAGCCTTCATCAGCTGTTAGGAAAGGAAATAGATTTTGGTGGACTTCTGAGTAAGGACAACATAAGGGAGGCAGTTGATTATCGCAAAGATCTCGCTGAACAAGTAAGTGTAGCCTTCGAACATATTCATTCATTCATTCTTTCATTCCCCTTTTAATAATTATTATATTCATTCCTTCACTTTTTCGTTCATTCATTTTTCATTCTTTCCTTCATTCATTCTTTCCTTTGTTCATTCTTTCCTTTGTTAGATAGTCAGCATGGACGATCATCTCATAGAGAGAGTGATTGATGATGACTTTGATGTCTTGGCGATGTCTCACGAAGACTTGGCCGGTGGTCTACGTAGACTCACTAGGAGCTGTTTGGCCACACCTCTTCTGTGTGGCAGCTCTCTACGAAATGTGGGCGTGCAACCGCTAATGGATGCCATTGTCACATACCTACCCAGCCCTCTAGAAGCTCCCCAAGTCATGTAAGAGTCAGCAAGGGATTGTTGAGTAACAGACAGACATTGTGGAGCAGATAATTCTACTTATCATTAAACACACGCTTTACAGTCAGTGGATGCTAGTAGGCGTGTCCACCTACCAGTGCAGGCATGCTATATGTGGTGCAGTCTAATTGTTTATACTACAGTAATCAGCCACAACAACTCAACTTTTCTCCCTATCCAGGCTACTAGATCCTAACCAAATTAATGAAATGAGATTGTGTTTGTGGTGCTTATAGTTATTAATATCAGCTATGTAATTTTCCTCTAGACCAGAAGGTTTAGAAGATTTGTATGCATACGCCTTCAAAGTTACACACGATGTGAAGCGAGGTCCTCTCGTCTACTTCAGAATCTATTCAGGCTCACTGTCTCCTAGGACGACTGTGCACAATCTCACTCAGAATACTAGGTAAGGGGTGGTCGGGAGGTCCAACAAAGGATGATTGTATTTGGTCTTATTGGGTAAAGGTTGGTCAGTACTTTAGACTACATTCCCACAAATACAGGGTGGCAAATCTTTATATTGTGGTATTTAGGGAGTATTAGATATTCTGGTTGGCTGGCTTGTGATGTGTTGACTGTTCTAGTGAGAAGATTACTCGTGTATTGCTGATGCAGGCTGACGAGCAGCGGGAAGTGTCTGCCATGGACAGAGGCAACATTGCTGTGGTTGTAGGCATGAAAACCGTGAGTAGTGTGTGTGTGTGTGTTGCTTCGTACCTTTATCCGATTTGGTTATACATTTCATGGCTCTGTCACGATGTATGTATTGAGCAGGGGTTTTTTTTGTATCTTAGCAGATACTTTCTTAAAATCTTAATTGGGCGAGCGAAGTGAGACTCTCACTAATGAGTCTCAATTGAGATTTTGGTATAATATATGGCAAAGTTCAAAGAGGTCAATGCGTGTCCACCCCCGGAGGCTAATTAAGAAACGTAAACATTAGCACGGGCACAAGAAATTCGGGAGAAAAGACTTTGAAATAATGCTAGAAAAAAGAAGGAAAAAAAACGACAGAGAGTCACTGAGACAGAATGGGAGAGATGTTCGCAGTTAGGTATTTCAAAGTTAGCCGAGTTTATTTATTCTTTTAGCAGCGGTGGTATGTTAACTTCATCAATGCGCTGTTCGTCATAGCTATATGCCTTACGTAACAGATTTGTTCTTACTTGAAAATCTAAAGTCCAATAGTCAAGTCACTAAGAGAATACAACGTAATGCTAAATCTACTAGAGCTCTGGTACAATAGAGCATGTTGAATGGAGAGGCGACTAGCTTAAACGAAACTGCTAGTTTAGCGATTTTTACCCATATAATCCTTGGAAATTTGATTGCTTACCCCTTGAAAATCCTTTGTCCAATAGCCAAGTCATGAAGAGGATACAACGCAGGTCTTGTGCTGGTATATCCAGTAGACAAGTATGTATAAAAGTGTTGCGTGTTGAAAAGAATAGCAATAAACTAAACAAAAATACTTGTAACTAGCAGCTAGCATTCAAATTTAAATTTCAGTCAGACCAGCTCGCCCGCCATTTGTGCTGAAGCACATCACTAGTTGATATTTCATTATATATGTAGACATCTACAGGTGATACCATTGTCAAGTCTACCAAGGCAGCTCAACAGGCAGAGAGACGGTGGAAGGGAATTAAAGATGGCTCCCCAACTGGTCAGAATTGTTCCCCTTTACTCTTGGAGAAAATAGACATCCCTCCACCTGTGTTCTTTTGCAGTGTCGAGCCTGCTTCAGCTGCTGTGGAAAATAGTTGAGTTTCTCTCAAGTTTGTGTGTGGATGTTTACTGAGTATAATTCTTGGTTGAGGTAACAGCCGGTATCCGTATTAAAACACCTGACCTTTTAACTACCCGAAGTTCCCCTGTTAAAAACATCGAATTCAAGTTATATATATATATATATATGTGACCGTCTACGGAAAACCGGGCACAACGCGGCGTGCGTAAATATCGAGAAAAGATCGATCGATTTCTTAAAAATGTATTGTTTCAAGCCGACGGAAGGGAACGGTTAGGTCTATTATAGTGGGAACGACTTAAGTTACGACGATAAAACTTGGAGAGCTCAATATCTGGACGCCAACAACTCTGTAAGTGCAACAACAAATTTTTTCGAAGGGTGCCACGTTGTGCCCGGTTTTCCTGTAGACGGTCACATATAGATAATATTATATACATGTAATATATAATGTAATATTTATTGCATGGCTCATCGTACATATGGTGAGATAAGAACAGCTGAATGTGTAATATTATCATGAGCCGAACGCGAGTGAAAATACAAATGTGAGAGTGAAGTGTCATCCAAAGATTGTACGAGTGTAATAAATTGTTTATTACACATTGGATATTTTCCAAAACAGTATAACGGTTATGCTACAAAGCCTCGATGTTCAGAATTAACTAGCTGCCATTAATTTAAAGATATAATTGTCCAGGACTACACACGGGCGAATTGGAATGTTCAATATGGGAAAATATTGAACACTCATGTGATGCGGAAATACTCAATGAAAGTATCCAATGTACAATAAATCATTGTACATATGTATATATATATAATTTATAGCCCGTTACTCGAGCGACCGCGCTTGCTGTCGAGTACTATAAATCTGATATAATCCCCGGTTTTTCCGTACAAAAATGTATTAGAGGGAAAAAATTGGTATAGTTCATAGCAACCACTAAAAGTAATGGGAAAATGACAGGAGAGAGCTATAAATAGAGCTATTTGTTATCAACGGGGCTATAAAGTAGTTATAAACAAAAAAAATCAGTTTGAATTGCGATTCACAAACCCATGCCACTCGGGCTTTGCCCTCGTGTCTCTGGATTTGTAAATCGCATACAAACCTCAATATTGGTTTATAACTATATATAATGTTACAGAAACTGATTCGGTAGTTTGATTTAGTGTAATATTCACTTTCAGAACTGGAACATGCTCTGTCTTGTCTGGCCAGAGAAGACCCAAGTCTGAGAGTGTCTGTCAATGATTCAGGGCAGACCGTCCTCTCTGGGATGGGTGAGCTTCATTTGGAAGTCATTTACGATCGACTAAAGAGAGAGTATAATGTCGATTGCACTCTTGGCAAGCTCCAAGTGTCTTACAAAGAAGCTCCAACACATACAGTTACCCAAGATAGTAAGTCTGTTAATTTCGTTATCTTTTCTGTTCATATGTTGTTTTTGTTATTCATGTTGTTGTTGGTAGTTTCTATTGATAGAACTATTGGATCAAAAAGACACAGTGCTTCAGCAACAATTGAAGTGCGCACAAGATTGAATGCTTCGTCAGCATCTTGTCTGGATCCAGTGGTGGAGTTAGCCGCCATAGGCAAGTCTCCCGGTGATGGCAATTTGAACGTGGGGAACTATTCTACAGAGGAATTAACTGCAGCAGTCAGAGAGGGAGCATTGGGGGCATGTGTTCAAGGTGGGTGTGGCTATGATGGCACCAAATGGGGCATGATTATGCTTAATAGATTACTGGCCATTAAAAAAAAAAAATTTTTTTTTAATATTTAGTTGTTGTTGTTGGGTTTTTTTTCTCAGTGTTGTAGCATTTACCCTTGACTTTGCAAATACTAATATACAGTAATTAGTAGAATGAACATATTGACACCCTGTGCACTTAAAAATCAAGTGATTTTTATTCTCTCCCTAATTAGGTAACTCATTCCACACTTGCTATTGGAATACATGTAGTGCTAATTGTAGGGTCTATTGGGGTGTGTTGGGTGGTGGGAAATGAAGGCTTCTTTTCCCTTCTGTAGAATATGTGTAGTTTCCTTCATTGGTTGTGTCCCTATTTCCTTCCTTCATTAGGTCCAATTCTTGGATTTCCAGTCATTAATACAGATATAACAGTAAGTGAATTGACCTTTGGCCCTGCCACCAGTCTAGCCATGATATCATCGTGCGTGTCAGAGGGCATGACTAAGGCTCTACGCCAGGCTGAGGTGCAGCTACTGGAGCCGTGCACTGTACTGGAAGTCTCTGTTTCAGAAGATCACTTGGGCCAGGTGCTGGCGGACCTGTCCTCTGCTAGGCGTGCCCAGATACAGGAGGTGGGGCTTCAGGGTGGCAGCCAGGGAGAAAGATTGGTCACTGCATTGACACCTCTTGCCTGTTTGATGGTAAATTTAAGTTGTGACATTGAAGTCCAAATTAATTATGCATTTTCACAGTATTTATGTGGTGTTATCGTATGAGTATGTGGCTTAGTGGGTAAGGGTCAGCATATTATTTGGTTCCATTTGTGTCTGTGTTATAGGGCTATTCCACTTTCTTACGAACTATTACCAGTGGTACAGGCAATTTTGTGTCTGCATTTTCTCATTATGAACCAGTGAGCAAAGAACAACAGGAAATCATTGTGAGGAATATTCGGGGCTACATATAATTCATTCAATCAAATTCACTTTTTTAATATTAAATCAACAAAAAAAAAAAAATTTCTTCCTTCCCATTTGTAAAGTATGGTAATAATCGCTTAACATACAAACACTATTGTATCCTTCTACCAACTAAATGCAAGCTAGTCAAAGAGACCAATAATTTATGCTATGTCTACGCGTAAAGGTGGAGCGGCGAAAACAGGCCAACGTTATCAGAACGCCTCTGCTTTCAAAGTAGACATGCACGGAGAGTCGAGGCAGGCCAGGTTAGCTAAAGCTCTACCCCTTTCTAGGCTATGTGACAGATGCAGGGAAATATTGGAGTGGAAGAAGAAATATGGTAAATACAAGCCTTTGACTGTACCTAGAAAATGTACAGGTTGTTCCCAGAAAACCGTCCGCCAGGCTTACTACTTGCTGTGCCACGACTGCGCACAAAAAAGACAAGTGTGTGCGAAGTGCACTAAGAATCCTGCAAGCAATGGGTAAGGGTAGTGGTCGTCATTGAAATAAAAATGTGATGATCAATTCTTGTTTGTTCAATAGTGGTCCAGATCCAGAGTTTGAAATGTTACCAGATTCTTAGACAATGTAAAGTCCTGTCATCACCATCTTCTGTTGTTTTTTGTTTTTATTATTACTAGCTACTTATTTCAGCATTCAGTAAACACTCCAACTAACATAATCATTTTAGATATTACAATGGCCACTCTGCAGCTTTGATCACTAATGACAGAACCAAATTGTTTTATAACATGGAATAAAAATATAACCAACTTTGAATAGCATTCCAGTATTAAGATTAAATTAATTATCCTTCCGACTTCTTTAACAATTTGCATATTTTTGAATCCACTTCATCAAGGAGTTCTTCCTTAGCTTTGGTTCCATCTATCATTCCTGTGTACACATACATATGTAGTTTTATAACTTTTTCCAGTTGCAAGGCAGGATATCTATGTTATTTCAGTCACGGCACATAGTGATAGTGTGACAAATACTAAAAGACAAAAAAGTAATAAAATTTTGCTCACAACACCTGCGCCACTGCAGGTTAAAAATCCTTCCTTTGGTCACACCTACTTTTTGATTGGTAAGAGATATTTTATTTTATTTTCAACAGACTTTCCCATTCATTCTACCAGGAAATTTACAGTTTGTATTTACTTACTGAAGCTTCCGTCCCCATGTGATTTACAAGCTTCCTTCAAGTCTCTCATGTAGCTGGGCCAAACATGGTCTTCAAAGTACGTGTAAGAATCAGGAACTCCAACGTAAGTCCTTTGTCTGCAGCAAGTTTAAGAGTGGGCTGATCAACTAAGATATCAATACAGTCTCACTCACTTTCTTCGTTCAACCATTGTTTTGTGATTCAGGGTGAAAAACCAAGATAATGTCAAGAAGGGCTTTAGAGATCTAGAAAATCCACAAATCACAATATCTAGAAAATGCACAAATTACAAGAGTATTCAATATAACTATACAAACTAGATAAGAAGGGAACCAATGCTCCCTATTCCATGGGCAACCATGCAACATACACGTGTGTATATGTATAAATATACATACAACAATATGTAAAGTTGTAAGTGGCAAGAGCGAGACACTATATAGGGGTAACAAATTGAGAATCGGGGATATTTGTTATAAGGTTTGGACATAGTGTGTCATTTTTGTACTTTGACCCTCGCGTTTTTGTGTTGGCTTGGTGGCCGACCCCGTCCCAAACTTCACAACAGTAAAACTTCTATTAACGACCTCTCCAAGAGGCGACCAACCTCTCTGGAGAGACCAAATCATGTACCCCCGGTTGCAACTACAACAAATATAGTGCATTTAGAACCTCCGAGAAGCAACCACCTCTTATTTCCGACCAGCGACCAAGTTCTTGGTCCCATCTTGCTAAAAAATTAATACATTCGCCCTACGAGCGACCTCTACTAGCGACCAAAGACCAAACCTACTGAAATTTGAGTGGGCGGTCTCAAGTAAGCAAATAAAAATAAAAAAGCATACAACACTACTTTTACAGTATCCAATTTTGTCTGGGACGTAAGGTCTTTGCTAAATGCTCGCTGAGAAAGTTTGGTGTTTTCTTGATCGGAACAAACAGTGGAAATACTATCCACAGCACAATAAAAGCTACTAGTAATAATCACCTGGCTTGCTACCAAAATAAAGACTGGTGTGATTCTGGAAAGTTTTTTTTTTTTTTTACAGAAAATTGCATCTCCAGTGGCAGCACATCCTATCAAAGTAGATAAAATGTGGTGGAGAAATAGCTAAGTTAGCTACCAGTAACCACAAGAAGGCAATTGAGATTTCAGAAGAAAAATTTCTTGTAAAATGCTTGTCATCAGGACACCTTTCAGATAACCACAACAAGACATGCATCAATTAATGAATATTTAATTCAATTTTCCCTAACTCTTTATCACAAATAATGACATTTAGTTCCCGTTGCTATATTGTTACTAGGTGTACTAACTTGGTAAGTGTGCACTATTTTTTGCCTTTAGGTATATGAACTGTGCATACTAACCACCCTTGGGGTATTGCTATTTTTGAGTTTTAGTTCAATAGAATAGGCTGGATAAAGCGAGCCTACGCCAGGCCTGGATATGCATATCCACCTATATGGGACCAGCCTGTCCAGCTGACGCTCATACAACCGGAATTTACCTTAGCTAGCAGCTTCACTGCTTACCCCAGAGCAGCCCAGGGTAGGGTTAGATGAGATAACAGCTGGCAGCTACAAATGCTAAAGTAGGTGTGCTTCAATTGAATTTTAATTGAATTTTAATTTTGGGCCGAGAAAACACAGAATAATTCGCTTGACACCCCATTTCTGCGAAAATGCTGATAAACAAAGTTGCTAGTGAAACTGGGCATGGGTAAACGGGATCTAAAATAGTTAGGGCATGCCCTTAGGTACTGGTGAATTTAGTGCACAAAGCCCTGGGCCTACAGCCCTTGGGCTTCAGTGCACTAAATCCACCAGTACCTAAGCGCTTATGCTCTAACTATTACTTACAAAAGAACCTCTGAGAAGAGACCAAAAGTCCCGCCCCCAATGTGGTCATTATTCGGAGGTTTTACTGTAAACAGAATCCTCTGGTTTATCGATCTTTACCCGCATTATCCAAGGAAATTGAATTGTTTACCGCTTTGAATTATTTTGTGAGTGCAGTTAAAACTTACCAACTTATTAGAGTTCATCTTCTATTCAAATTAGTGGCGGTGGTAATTAATGTGCTATTTGTCAGATATACGCCCTATGCAACAGTGTTGTTCTTACTTGAAAATCCGCTGTTCAATAGTCTAACCACAAAGGTAAGTCTTGTGTTGGTATGTTCAGCAAACAAGTATGTGTGAAAATGTTTTGTGTTACAGCTACTACTTAGCTAAAGAATAGCACAAAGTAAATGTTTTAGTAACAAATAGATATGTTAGCTGCCTTTACACAGCTTTTTTAACTACTACAGCAGTAAGCATGTCTTATTAATACAGGGTTAGGTTCAAACTTGTGCTGTAATTTTTTAGAAATGCCTGTTGTTGTTTTTTAAGTCAAACATTTGCAGCGAGTGGTTACGATGGCATTTGGACTTTTACCTATATGTACGTAATTAAAAAAACTCGATTGTTTTTTAGTAGCTGGAGTGTTAGAAGTTAAAATTAATCATGTAATAATACTGTAGTTTTATATATAACTAAACTAGGGAGGCTCGCTTGCCATTTGTGCTCAAGCACACCACTTGTTAATAAACAAATCATAATTATGATTTGTATATATTTGAAGTATAAGAGGTACACGAACCTCTGCAAAAATACATAAAGTTTGTTCAATCTGGACTTTCTTGACTACAATAGCCACAACGAAGCTATAGCTACACTGTACCTGTATTAATGTAACATTGACTTCAGAATGGAATATAACACTTAAAGTTATCTTGTGAAAGCAGGTCTTATTTTAGCATTAGGTATAAAATAGCCCTGGGTAATTTACCTTGCCAAAAGCATGAATTCTGATAAGATGGAGGAAAAAGATATCAATTAAAATCATAGAAGAGGACAGCCATGTTTAAATAAGGCAAAAGCAGAGGTGCAGGATTTGCCCTCTAATGAAAATTGTTTTAAGATTATTGCATCATTTAAGTCTTACCACCTTGACCTCTGAGCAAAGGACAGAAGAAATGGAATAGTGTTCTGTTAATGTAATTTTGCTTAACAGGGAATCTCTCCCTCTCTCTCTGTCATTAAAAAGGGGCTGGTAATATAATATACGCCAGTTATCCAGCAGTATTCTAGTCACATGAGTCAACAGATCAAATAAATTGGTGATTTCTTGTACATGCATGAAAAGTCCAATACTTATCTTGTACACAACAATTGGGCTATAGCACGGACAAATAGAACACTTTAGTGCAAGATTTCAGCTACGCCAACCAATTACTATTGAGACTAGAGAGAAAAGTTATGAGGTGCCAATTACAAGTACAAAGCTAACCTGCATAGTCTAAACATGACTTGCCTATTCTGGAAGCAAAAAATAATAATAATAATAAATTCTGGTGAAAACTACTTTTTTCAAAAGCTTTAATTAATGGTCAGAGACTTACAGGTGCATGACAGACGGACAAGTGAACGACAGCATGACTACTGCAACTCCATGCGGATGCATGCTGACAGGTTAAAATAAGCAGAGAGAGTACAAGAGATGAACTACTTTATCGCATGATGAAGCCTATGAATAACTGCCAGTAAAGATGACCACAAAAATACTTTATTAGGTAAAAACAACTAAGCACTTCAGAAGGTGCCATATCTTGTGACCACAAAGGTACATTATCATACTGGAGTCATGAGACGTATGAATGTACTCACAGGAACCATGTAATGTAATGGACTGGCACAAGAGATGACGAAACTAACCAGTCTAGTTTCACACATTTGTTAGGTACAAGTGGAGCATCGAATCAGGTGACAGTATACATTTGAGTGGGGGGGGGATTATTCCATTTCATTGATTTTAAGAAAAAATCAGACAGAAACAAACTTATTTTGTATTGAATAAGTAAAAACTTCATCTAAATTACCTCATATGCACACACAAATGCAATAGCACACACACAAATGCAAACACACACACATTTGTGTGGAGGTTTAAAAATATATGCTAGCTGACATTTGCTTATGCATGCATGTAAACACTCTTGACACTAGTGTGTGTGCCGGAAGTATTGAAATACATTCCAGAAGTTAGTGGAACCACATTCCAATGCACAGCATGACAGCGATACCATGGAGACCGTGAAAAAGACACTGACAAAAAATGACACGTGTATCATCATCATGTCATTAATAAAAAAGGACAAGGGCTCAATGGATGGGCGGGTCGGCTATAAAGAGAGCATGCCCAGTCATGATGAAACCATGTAGTGGAAAGACAAGCAAAATAGCGAATTTGCCTCAAGACTCCTTCTGATGTATGATGCAATTAATGCCAGTGTTTAATCAGCCATTAACACCCCATTTTATTTGACATCGGCCCATAGCAGCAATGAATCACATTGACAAATGTATACTAATGAGTCCACGGTGTCATCAAGACCATGGTCAGGTCGTGAATATCATTAGTCAAGTGAGTTTGGGAAAACTTCACAGGCAACTGGCTGTGAGATGGCTCAGCAAATGAATACTATATAGTGGGTTCGAAACTGGATTTTCAAAAACAACATCTACACTAGATCAGAGACATGGCCACCCCCACTGAGTCATGTAAACATATTAGACATAGGTAGATGACGGTCACCACAAACAAAACAACAAAATGCTGACAAACACAGCTGGGCCCTATGCCCTATCATACTAAGCTATCACCCTACAAGGTGACTGTGGGCAAAAGTTAACACTTTGAACTGCAACTTCAAACCAAAAGGACAAGCACTCTATGAACCTGAAACCTCAAATTTAATAGTCCCCCAACCAAATTTAACAATATTTTAACAGGGCTACACAATCGCCAATACAGTGACTTACTCTATAGTCACTGCCATTGTCCCCTCGATAATCAGCAAGCTTGACGTCAGCAGGTCTCCAGATTTCCTGGATGCCTTGTGAAGATTGTCTCTGCTCTGAACAATCTGCTCAACAATTCTGTCCAAATGTAGAGACTCTGGAACTATTAAAACAATATTGTACTAAATGGTGCACTCAATAGTTTCAGTCAAGACAAGTGAGCTTATTTGGCTAACAAAATTCAATTAGAAATAATTGCATAATACTAGCTGCTAGCATTGATAAAACATTACCAAATTTAAGTATTTCTAGTGACTGTTTAGTTTTAATGCAATTCTACCAAGTTGAACATTATTCCAGAGTGAAACATATTTCATGGATATATGCACAGTGTAGAATATAAAGGCCGGAGTGATGTAAAGTGTGAGTTAGAAATGCTAAGTATTGAGTCAAGCGAGCATGTAAGGATAATTTAAATCATTATTCGTGTTGTGGAACTACTGGAACAGCTTATTAAACAATAAATGAGTAGCACTAAAAGGAAGTGACATATCACTCGGCTATGGAGCATGTGCAGTGGCTTAAGACCTAGTAATTTAGATCAGGTGCAACAGTAGTTTCAAAGTTTCAATGTGGTGTGTCTAGTACAAACATTGCTATATTTCCAGGAGACATTAATAACATCACACACAAACAAAATGTTCTTAGAAGGTCACATCCTATGATTTTGATTGCATCATTATTTCTATAACCCTGGCAACTTCACAACAAAGTAGAATTTCACAAAAAAAAATCGAATACTAATGTGTTCCCTTCTTCAGCATGACATAGGCAAAATAATTTGAAACCTGACAAGAATGAACATGTTTCTAGATACTATCTCCAGTGGGAGTGGCAATGGCAATGCCTTAATTTTAGTCAGTGGGGAAATTGGTGGATATCGAGAATATATTTAGAAAACAAACACACAAACTGTACCAGTAATACTAATACACTATAAGTTGATTGATTCAATCAATATAATATTATTGAGTGCTAGGAATGTAATTTATTGAATGTGAAAGTTAAATGGCTTCACAAGCATCAATAGCTTCCCCTTTGGATTCCCATGTCACCACAAACTGCTGTTGAAAGTCCCATACACCACAAACTGCTGTTGCAGGAGAGCATTTTATTTTAAAAATCACAATGAATTATACCAAGGGGAAAATACCACAGACATCAAAACTTTGTATTTAGGTAAACAATAATAGTAGAGTACAAACACGAGACATCTCCTTGAACACAACAACTGAAACTAGAATAATTTTTTTCATTGTTGCATTTCCACCATTCACATATAATTGAAAGCATCCGCCAATACCTGAAAATTAGATGAGGCAGGGAGGTGTATGAGCATTATGTATTACTATGAATATCGTTATTGAATTAATCAACTGGGAGTTTGTCAATTTAGCAAGAAATGAAACAAAAAAACAAAACAAGAAAAATTAGATAGGTGATGTACAATAGAAAACATACATAGAAGGTGCAAAGGAGAGTTAACTACCTTAAACTCTATAGAACAGCAGCTAATTCCAATAGTACCGGTTGACTGTATTTCAAATAATGAAGTTGTTTATGTTCTAATGAAGGTCGGACGGGTAACAGACAGGCAGTGGACAAGAAACAAAAGTACCAGTTGGAATGGCCTACAGATAAAAAATTTCTTTTGAAAGTGGCAGCCAGGCTACACCAACCCACAACCATCTTCAGATTAGTGATTAACTTACCATCCCACAGTCTGGTATCTCCTGCCTCACTCCAAGAAACTTCATCATCATCCTGAAAGATCCAAGTAAAAATATCACTGCAAGCTTAGAGCTAATCACTCTACCAGCTGCACCTTGTAGAAGTCATCTTGATTGACTACCACAGCTGAAGGATGCCTCTCAACTAGTCCCTTCACAAGAGTGGTTTTCCCCCCACAAGTTGCCCTAAACGGTCGGGAATCTAATTGTGAAACTGAAAAATAAAGCTTCAATAGGGAACCTACCCACCAATCCCAACAACTATGACGTCAGTCTTTTCCATCTACACTATAGCAATAACCTAGTGCATACGAAAATATACTGATAAGGGTCCAGCACTTCTTTCCCTAAAATATAACAAGCAAGGGCAGGGATTTGGAAAACGCGGATTTCTCCAGCTTCAATTTGTTCTCTCTTGCTTCCTCCCCCCCCCCCCCCCCCCCGCCCCTTTCTTCTACTTCTTGATGACACGTAAAGCTATGACGCAACTTCCTGTAGCTCTCTAGTATATAAAGCAGCAATGAGGTTGATAAATGCTCACTCCGTTTTCTGTTTCCCTCTGGTGTCGTCGAGTAGTAAGCGTTCGGTAGGTCTTCTAGCTGATTCTTGCGTCGGGCACAATGGCGTTAGCGATTACAATACCTCCTCAGGCATTCTCTGGTCGTCGTGCGCATACGCGCGTATCCCTCTCGTCGGATAGCGATTCTGATGCTGGTTACGGGACACCCGCTGAGCGTCTTCACACAGTCGCCATGGCCGAAGCAACACCTACTGATTCTAGCAGTGATCTTGAAGGTTCTGAAACAGAAGTCGATTTGGAACTTAGAGAAAGGATTATTAACCAAGTAGAATGGTATTTTAGTGACGAAAATCTACTTAAAGATTCTTTTCTCATGAAGCACATTAACAGGAATCAGCTGGGATATGTCAGTCTCAAACTTGTGGCATCTCTGAGGAAAGTGAAGGCTATAACCAAAGATTGGAAAATGGTCCAAGAAAGTTTGAGGCACTCCAAGTCTTTAATTTTAAATGAAGAGGGAACAAAGATACGCAGGACTTCTCCAGCCCCAACAATTGATTTCTCTCACATTTCAAAAACTGTACTGGTTACCCATTACCCAGAACAGGAGCCTGATATTTCTGAACTAGAGCAACAATTTGGGGGATACGGAGAAGTGTCACAGGTTCGAATTATTTTACCAGGTCGTGCGGTCCCACTTGATGTCAAACCTTCGAAAACCCTCTTTCCTTCTATTGGCAAAGACTTGTGCATTTTGGTAGAATTCATAGACGAGGAAACTGCCAAAGCAGCATACCAAAAGATACAGGAAAACCAAAGCTGGAGAGATGAAATGAAGGTCCACCTGCTAAAGCATGCAGCAGGCATTGCCAACGAAACTTCAGCAGCTGACCTGGCAGAAGCTTCACAAAAGAGAAAACTGGAAAAGAAGAAGAGAATCAAAGCAAAGGAGATAAAAGCAGCAGAGCAGCAACCCCCAGTTGGAAGGTGTGCCCAGTCTCACAGTGTAGCATCAATCAAGTCTTCATCAAAGCTCTCTGCAGGCAGGGAATATTCAGTTTCTCCAAGGAGTTCACGGGAGAATACTCCAATACAGCCACTTTCCCACCACAGAATTGCTCCTTGCTCTCACATGCGGAAGGGTTGGAATTTCCAAGTCAACAAGTGCAGTCCAGAATTGTCTCGAAAGTACCTTCGACCAGAAGCCTGGAACTGCAAGGACTATAGTTCTGATTCTGGAGTGAGCTGTGGCCAGTGCTCACCTAGCCCAAGGCTAACTCCTGAGCCTTCAAAGAGGTTCTTTTCTGGGACCAGCAACCCATCTGAACTGAGCTGGAGATCGTCTGATCGTACCACAAAAGGAAGCACTATTCTCAGGCAACCTCTGGGTCCAGATGGTTCAAAGGGATTCAAACCTAGGCCTAGTCCTATTTCTGTAGCTGTCCAATCTTGTTAGGTCCAAGACACATGTATTACAATCTGTTTCATTAATATCAATACATTATCGCTTATTTTCTCTCTGTTGTTTTGGCTTTGTGTTTAATCAACCATACAGTGTCATCTGAACTTTTCTGTTGATCATTTCTTGTAGAATGAATTTTGTTAATAAAAAATCTCAAAAGATGAATAAAAAAATTAAGGATGCTACTAAAACTTCAGTGTTATTTGCATCAGCATTGTCATGGTAACAAATACGCTGACCGAGCAGAGGAAGTGTGATTCTTGATGACATTCTTCCGTTCGTAAACAATGATTTCCGTTCATATTTTTATGCTAGTCGGTCATGTTCGCTTAATTAGAAAGAAATGTTGAAATGGATTTAGTGCAATTGAGGACCACTGAGTAACGCATTTCGGCTGTTGGTCGTTTACTTCAGCGAAAGATGAATGGGAGAGAGCCGTCACAGGTGACTGTTAATGGTAAGCCGTAATAACTCATGCAACAATCTTGTCATTTTCTAATTATGACACTTGGATAGTGTGTGGTGCGAGAAATTTGCAGAGCAAGAAAAAAGAAGGTAAGAAAGAATGTTGATGGAGGTGATATGACTTTAGGATGTTTGTACAGAAACCTGCAAAGCCTCAGTGGTGTTTGGCACTGGCAAGCAGCAGTTTGTGACAGAGGTAGTGGAAAGCAATTCCCCAGAATGGAACCAGGAGGCTATATTGTAAGTTAGGTAATATTCTTAGCTGGTTTGTTTGCATTAAGACTCTGAGAAGATAGACAAAATATTCAGACTTCTTACTAGCTAGAGCCTTCTTCTTTTAAGTATATTCATAGAGCTATTGTAATAATTAAATCAGCTGACTCCACTAAACTGTAATATTAACAATTTCTAACCATACCACCCAAATATACCCTTTCGTAATAGAAAGTTGTCACCTAAAGATCTAAACGAAACAATCAAGTTCAAGGTCCGAGACAACCACCATGTACTGGGTGTGGTTAGACTGACTGTGAATAACCTACGAGGTGAGAAGGACTCAAGACCACGGTGGGAGCCACTCGTTCCGTACAAAAAAGCTGGGGAAGTTTTTGGAGAATTACAAATAGAATGTTTCGTATCGGCCTACAGGCCTGGTCAGGTCGTTTCAAATTCTGAGAAGTCGTCTCCTTTGCAATCGAGGTTCGGTTCCCAGGAGGACATACTGGAGGCTCCCAAGAAGGGCAGATTTAGTTTTCATCGGAGAACACACTCTGGAAGCAAGCCACAGGCACTCACTGGGTCGGCCGGAGACGGTCTAAATGAAGGAGGAGAGAGTGGGAGTGCACCTGTGAGAACATCCAGTATGGTCCACTCGTCTGCTGGCCTGAGCGATCCTGCCAAAGAGTCTGACTTGCTTGAAAATAGAGTCAGGTCTGTTCGAAGGGCTCCTCTCAGCCACCCGTCAACTCCTTTGGTTTCGCACACGCTGACATCGCCAGTCAGCGAGGCACCCATTGCGAGCACGTCCAGAGGAGTGTCACCCACGCCAACTACATCAGAGATGCTAACTTGTCCTCAAGTGACAGGGATATCCCCCAAAGAAGGCCCCTTAAAAGGGGGCCAGAAAGTTGTTCTGAGGGGTATAAATTTAGGTGAAAACAGGCACGATATCGTGAAGGTTATCGTTGCTGACGTTGACTGCACTAGTTCACTGGAGTACTCATCTCCGTGTGAGTTGCCCAATAGTGTTAATTTCTGTCTTTGCAATCTCCTTCTCTATTCCGTTTTCTTTCCCATATATATATGTATATATATAATATATATAACCCCTCTTTTCTCTCTCCCCATTCACCCGTTTACCCCCTCCTCCTCCCTTTATTGTTGAAATTCGCACAGTTTCTCCAATAACACGTCTCATTGGAAAGGAATGTGCTTTTGCCTCTATGCAGATATACACATTCTTTTGAGGCCCTGTTTTTATAAAATTAATGATATGTGACTGTTTTCAAAATTAATGTGGTAGGGGTAGGACATAATGGATGTGGTAGAGAGTGAATTCACTGCTTGTAATGCACAAACTTTCTCTGATTGCACGGAGTTGTTGATGTTGTAGTTGGAAGTAAAAAAAGTTCACTTTCTTTCACTTCCATATTTGTTTTCTTGTGGAACTAAATTTATTTCATTATTAAAAAGGAATGGTGTTGTTCCTATATATGTCAGCAATAGAACTGTCTAATTGGCTACCATATTCTGGTCTGGCTCTCTGCTTCCTTACAGACACCTTTTAACCCAATCACTTCCTTTACTAGACACTTTTGAAACTTAATTAAATATTTCTGGCTATCCGAAAAATATTTCTCATTAAATAGCACTCTTGAAATGTCTAATTTTGTGAGATGTTTTGCATGGATTCATTTACTTTATGTGGTCAGCCCAGGTTTGAGTGTAAGGTACATTACACTCTGCCCCTAATCCAAGGAGCAGCTGTTTGTTGTACCTTTATGTGTGTTATAAAGTAATGAATATCAAATTAAATTCACAGATTCTGTACCACATGGCCAGTACAAAGTTCTGGGTTTACAACTTACCATGTAACATGTGTCTTGTGCTATGAAAGCAGAAAATAAAGAACAAACATTCGATTTGGGCACACGGGTCACAGTAAAAAAAAGGAACAACAAGCTTTCATCTCAAGATGTTTGTTGTTGTTGTTTGTGTGTGTGTGTGTTTTGTTTTAATGATCTTCAGCTAAACTCACGATCATCACATCTCCTCGTTTCGCTCCCGGGGTGGGACCAGTGAAAGTTGAAACTCACAGCGGAGGTCTCGGAGTGTCCAGCGTCAATTTCATCTTCGTTGAGAAGGAGGTGGCCAGTCCTCCGGAAGTGTCGGGGATATCCCCCTCTGAAGGTTCCGTGGAAGGGGGCCAGCGTGTTGTGTTGAGGGGGAATAACTTGGGGGAGTGCAAGGAGGACGTCATCAGAGTGGTGTTAGCCGGAGTGGACTGCACGGAAACTCTGGAATTCTTCTCACCAGGTGAGTCCCATGGTAGATCTCTCTCACTAAGAACATGAGGTATGAAAATACTTTGTAAACCATATGGTGTAGCAAGTGCTAGTACTTGATGATGTAAGTACAATCACAAAATGAATTACTCGTGTGTGGATTACGAACAGCTTTTGAACATGCCCCTCTAGTGATCGATTGTCTAAACATTAAATTAATCACGTTCATACAAGACTTTTTTTGCTTTTCGAGTGATATATATCTTTGTTATATCATCTAATAGTCAGTTAGTGTGGTTGGTTCTAGTTTTTCCTTGTTTGATGAATGCTGGTGCCATGTTAGAACTGTCTTTTATGTTGTTCAGCCATGTTCATTTTCCTGTGTTTGCATGGAGACTGCTACAGACAGGAAGAGTGACATTGTGTGCACCTCGCTGCGTGTGATGTGTTTGTGTACTGTCAGGCTTGGATGTCTGAGAATAATTTAACATTTCAGAGTCTTATCTATTTATAAGTTGAAAGTGTGTATTATAAAGTGACTAGGTCATTTGTAATTTAATAAAATGAACCCTTTGCTTTTACATGATTTTGACAAGTGAGTTAGAAACTGCTTGGCAAGTTTTGCTTGGTGAGTCATAAGTATGGATTGCTTTAGAGCCATCAATCTAGTACAAGTCCAGTTGAGAGTAGAGTACTTTTTCCCCCCTTTTACAATCAACGTCACAAGCCTCGTGTGGTCCTTTCATATATATAAAAGAATGGTGTTATTTAATTAAATTCATACCTCATTTAACCCTTTATTATAATTAGTTATTGAGGTCCGGTGTGTAATGACTAGCAGTCTGCCGGACAGTGCTGTGTATTAACCTTTAGCATGTCTACACATTTTTTAATTGAAGGGTTAATAAAAAAAAGTTCTTCAATATAACCTTTATTTTTCATGAGCAACCATTCACAGAAATATTGAAGTGTGTGTTTTTCTATTAACTGATAGATTTGAATCACTGGCAAGTATTAAATAATTTAGTTAAGTCCATTGAACACTCAAAAAATGATTTCTTATGATTCCTTGTGGTTTTCACCAGACTGTGTCCTATTCAGTATCAATACCATAAGAGAAACCCTTCATTACAAATGTAATGAGATCACTGCGACAACAATACTGATGTTTTCCCTCCATGTGTCCGTATTCCCCTAGTTATTTAGTAATAATTGGATTTTGGCCAGCAGCAAAGAGATCAGAACACATGGGAAGGTTGATTTGTGGGTGGGCAGCCATCCTCCATGTATAACTGCTGTTCCCTATAAAGGTAGTGTTACAGTGTTTGTTTCCCTACATTATGAGGTTACTGCATGGCTTTAGTAAATCTCACTAAATAAGCAAGTTTCAGATTACATGTTTGCTAAATGGTCGACATTTTTGTTATACAAAGACATGTATTTAAAAAAAAAAAAACCTGACATTTTTATTCAGTGTGTGAGGATATATGTGTGTGTGTGTGTGTGTGTGTGTGTGTGTGTGTGTGTGTGTGTGTGTGTGTGTGTGTGTGTGGCAGCCAAACTGGTGGTGACAACTCTTCCTCGATCCTCTGCCGGCGAGGGGTCAGTTGTGGTAGAGACGTCAAGGGGCGGAGTCAGTCAGAGCAACATGATGTTCTCATTTGTGGAGAAGGTCATCTCGATCAGTAGCCATTCCAAGACTCTGGAGGCAGTCAAGAAGCAGCAAGAAGGTCAGTTGAGAGTGGATACATGGTGGAATTGTTCTATCTGGTAGGACGGAGGGTGCCTTCAATAATTCAGGGGTGTGAGGGGCTCTGTGTTAACACGGGAGCAGTCTATGTTCCACTTAATGTGGTATTTTGTCATTTCTCAACCTTTGGCTGGAATCACACTACATGCAGTACATTAGTTGTTGCTGCTGTTTTTGTTGTTGTTGTTGTTTTGTTTATTTATTGTCTTGTACATTGATCTGTATCTCTTCTTCAGTCTGTGCTATCTGTTGTTTATAGTAATCCTGTTAGAGGGCCCAGTGTTGTTCGTTAATGTGGGAAGCATCTTTAATTAGTAATAAATAAGGTAGCTGTCTGCCCAGTCTCTCAGGGCCAGTACTGTACATGCCACTAGGGATCTGGATTTATAACTGAAGTAATGTTGGCCTGGGGGTGCCAATGGCCAAGTGTGAATACCACCACTTGGTGGTATGAGCTCAAAATAGGCAGGGTCTCTGTCCTTTTGTACCCAATGTCCTAGCTGGCAATGTGAAAGGTAATTAAAGGTGATATCAGTTGCTCACAAAAATGCATTTATTACTGGTGTGGTGAAATGACTGGATCTATATGGAAGGTTCTATGTGTTCTGGTCTGTTGTCAGTGCCACTACCACTGTACACCCATTGTTGTTGACCACGGCTCTGATTGTTTCCTTACTGGCTAGTCTTTCTTGCTCCCACATTGTACTGTATCTATAAAGCATGTTTACTGCTCACAATGACCATGTACATTTTCAGTCCATTCAGTGAATCCTTAGGGCCTTTGCTATCATCAACCAGCTGTAATGTAATATCTTAAAGACTAATTTGCTAAGGGAAGTTTGGTGCATTTGTAAAGGTTAAAACAAGTCTCAGAGTTAAAAAAATTCAAGTTTAGCTTGTGTACTAGATTAGAGACCTACCTTGTGGCGCTTCTGCTAATAAGCAGGCAACATGTAAATGAATAGTATAATCACATGACTCACATTTGGTAGCAGTGGACAAGCTCAAGCCAGTCGAATAAGCAATAACACCTGTATGGCAGGCAAGGCTTTATTTATTTATCTTTTCTGTTGTGATACTTACCTCTCAACAGGTGATAATAAGGTAAGGTTCTTTTTTTCTCTCTTGTCTTCTTAGTTGGATGTGAGTTAGGAGATGAGGAGTATGGCTTCTACATTGGATTTTAGTTCTAGTGCACTAATCCACATTGTTTCAGCTCAAACAGGACATCTGAATGGATCAGTGAAAGGCTGTGGAGGTTCATGTGTTCTGCTTCCTGGCTTTGCCATGTTCTAAACTATTGTCTATACAACATAAGGCCATAAGGAAATAGTCACATTTCTCACTTAATTTTCTCACTAACCAGCTAGCGATGTTTCCTCTTTCCATCCGTAGTCATGGATTTGATCAAGCCTCAGAGCAATGACAGTGGCCCTGGATAACCAAATCATCTTCATGCAGTTTCAAGCCTATTGAGTATTCTTGTACTTCTACAGGATTCAGCTGCTATAGTTGTTAATGTTTGTACTTCAATGAAATAAAATTAGCCAAAGCTCCAATATGTCCCATGGAGGTAATTGATTAGTGTGCAAGGGGCTTGTGTGTAGTAGCACTATGCCTGTGAGGGATGCTTGCATGGTGCTAAATTATTATGGCATATTGTTCCTTCATGGTTTAGGAAGCTGCCTGCTGTGGGTGTGGGTGTGTGTGTGTGTTTCCTTCCAACATGGGGTTGATATGTATGTGACAGGTAAATGTAGAGCATGGGATAGTGTGTGGCCCATTTTAATCCAGAAGTGAGCATAACTGAGTAAATGGTTTTGTCATTCAGAATGTCGGGAGGAACCAGTTTTAGAAAATAGCAGAAAGAAAATACACAGATAGGGTTTAGAAAATCATCACATGATTGCCAGGTGTGAGGAGCTGTGAAGTGCCATGTGATTCTGATATAACTGCATGCCCAATTAGATCACAATCAACAGACACAACTGGCATCTATCGCCTACTACAGTGCATACAATACAATAAGACTACCATGTACCACACTTGCACATTGCCATGTAACTGATACTGATACGCATGTTGTGTGTGAGTAGGTGGGTGGGTGGAGGAAGTAAGTCAATGGCTGTGAAAGTAATCTGGCTAATTTGCACGGGCTCACGAGGGGCTCGAGGGGCTCGAGGCTTGTCGCATTTCATTTGGTTGTGTGTGATTACTTGCCACTGTGTGTTTGAACTTCCTGTCAGAGGATGAACTTATATGGAAGACAAGATGACCTTCCTGCCACATTAAAACAAGATGTACTTGCTTATAGGGCTTGGGGGGGGGGGGGGGTTTCGTGGGAACCTGAGAGAAATGTGGGTGTGGCATGCAACATGGTGTGAAGAAGTTATGATTTTTGTGTATGTGATAATATTAGTTTTGGGAAGGAGTCTGCGGTGTTAAGTAGTTGTAGGGCATTAATTGTGATGGCTTTCCATTTAGTAGATTAATAGGGATCATTAGCATGTCTTGGAGTAAGAGGCTTGATTGGCTTCAGGGTGTTACGTGTGTTTGTGTGTGAGGGGGGGAGGGGGGTTATAGTTGTGCATGCACCACCTAAATATGAGTACTTAATATGTGTGGATTATTTATTATGTCTGTGTAATTCTGCTTGCTATAATTGAATTCACGGGTCTTTGTCATGTGGGATGTTTCACTCTGACCCAGTGACCTACTGTACTGCATGCACTTTCCCAGAGTCTGACCACCCTGGGGGCTTAATTAATTAGGGGCCCTGTATTTGTCACTGTAACTTCCTGTATTTTTAGTCACTTCCTGTATATTTGATTGTTTTCTGCTTCCTATAGAGAGACACCAGGTGGAAATGAGAGGGCTCAAGTCACAAATGAAAGGTGAGTGAGAATTAAGTTTACATTGTAAAGACATGCATGGCAGCACAATTTTACACGTGGGCGTAAGGTTGGGGAAATGACGAAGGGTTGGGGAAGTGGTTTGATAAATACACTTTATTAAATCCATTTGGTAAAGTAATGGTGTTTGAGGTGGAATGATTTCATACTTTATAGATGTTTCCAGATGTGTTGGGTAGGAGGATGGAGCAGTAGGAGTAGTTTCCTGTGTTTAATGAGATGAGGGAAGTGACAATACAATTTTTGATTGTACAAGATAATTGGTTACTCACTTATAAATTGTGTGTGGCTGTTTGTCATCGCTCAGAGCAGTGGTTGGGAGTTCCAATATTCACAGCCATCCACTGAATACTGGCAACATTGAACTAACTAAGAAATGTTAGAAAGAATCTGCAATTTCCTGCAAATAAAAAATGTTTTTAAAAATGTTCACAGGAGAAAGCAAGAGCTAAAATTAGGAGGAAATTGAGGCAACAATTGAATTGATTAAGAAATAATATGCATGCAATTTCCTTTGCTGTCATCGAGACTGTCTGAAAATGTTCACAGGAATAATTAAGAGGGGGAAATTGGAGCAGATTAAAGGGATTTAACTTTGCATTTCCCCCTTTCTTTCACAATATCATTTCTTACTTGCTAGTCTACTAGGGTACACTTCTATACAGTCTACTAGGGTACACTTCTATACAGTCTACTAGGGTACACTTCTATACAGTCTACTAGGGTACACTTCTATACAGTCTACTAGGGTACACTTCTATACAGTCTACTCGGGTATATTTCTATACAGTTCTTCATGTGCCCCTCCCCCTCTAAATTAATTTTTAATTGTCTCCTGTGGCAGCTATCGGGCCAGCACTATGCCAGATGTGGTTTGAGGTTGGTCAACTGCCCCCACTCTGGGCTGAACTGCACCCATAGGGACTAAGGAAGCTGACTTCCTGGTTGATTGAGGTGCCACAAGGAAGCCACTTTAATCAGCATACCTAAATATTCCATTCTTGTCCATGTGCCATTCTAACCTATTACCTCTATTGTGATGACTACATACCGGCTGGCCACATTACCTTCAGGATGTGACCTTTAATATCTTTAATGACACCTTCACTGACTGGCTGTTTCATGTTGTGGATCAAATGGTCAAACTCTGTACTTTTTATTTCTCGTTAATGCGCTTTGCTTCCTCTGTTGTATTAGTACTCACTCTCTTCCTCAGCTGGCAACCCAAACTCTACTAACCATGTGGTGAAAGGTATCTGGTGATTGGGACTGTGCATGTGAGGTGCAGTGTTTACATCTGGTAAGGGACTCTTACCATGATGCTAGTCTATTTTTCCCATTTGAAGAACTTACTAAAAAAAGAAACTTCTTAAGTTAAAAGAATCATCTCCCTCCATCACTGAAATATTTTTTGTTAAATGTTCCATTGATTTCAGCCAAGCTAGTTGCACTGCTATGTGTGTGTGTGTGTGTGTGTGTGTGTGTGTGTGTGTGTGTGTGTGTGTGTGTGTGTGTGTGTGTGTGTGTGACCATATTTAAAGCCTATCATTTCATGTAATTGGGAAAGATATAGAGTTCTTAGTTGATGGCAATATTCTAGATACATTCACAATAACCTCACCTTTCCTTCACCAAAGGGCCTGAGTCACCAGACCCTTAGGTGAAGTCTGAAGACCAGACCTGTTGTTTCTATGCTTTTAAGTCTGGGTTTATTTTGACATTGTACAAATACCAGACAACCGCTGCCCTAACTTACTTTTGTTATTATTCTTCTTCATTATTTCATCATGTGTGTGTATGAGTCATCTGTGTTTACTGAATGTCTCCCAAGTTGAGGGTTTTCCTTTCATTACATGTAGTTAGCTTTCAATGTGGCCGCTGGTACCTGTGGTGGGATACGGTCAACTTGATCCTTACTTGTCACTCTCTGCTTCCTGTTTTAATGGACAACTTATCGGCATTTCTTTGAATAAGTTGCGCTTGAGTAGTTTTATGAGCAATGAAGCCTTGTTTACTTCCTCTGAATTATCCCTTCTCCAAGCGTAACAATGTGATTATAGAGGATGAGGTAAAGGTGCATTCTTTCTGTGCACTCACCCTCCATTGTGCACTCCATGGTAGCAATGGTTCCTATTCAATTAGCTTAGTTCCTCTATTCATAATAACAATAATAATTATTATTATTATTAATTGTTTTTGTTGTTATGTTATTATTAAGACATAGTTCTGTAAGGTGTTGTGTATATTTCTGCTCATAGAATTAATTGTTAAAATAGCAAATTTTCTCAGTTCTAGCAACCAATATTATGTGTAATTAAAACTTAAACCTGTAAACATAATATTGGCTGTTAGAACTTAGAATATTTGCTATTATTTCAGCCGAGAATCACTGAATAATTGAATTATTTGCTAGATCTTTTCTTAAATGTTCACTTGCCAGTGGCTCATGAAGTTAAACTTGCCTGTTTGTGAAACATCTTGCCATATTACTCTGACTCAAGAAATAAGTAATATAAATATCCATTCTGCTGCAGACTTGAAAGACGAGAATGTGAAGCTGAAGGAGCGGAACCGCGCCCTACGTGACTATATTGACCAGCTCTTGCTAGCAGTCATCGATGTCAAACCCGATCTACTGGAGGTTAAGCCTAGTAGTAGCCACTCCCTCCACTCCTCCCCCTCGTTACATCATGGCGTCATGAGCAACTCCTCGTAGCTTTTGTTGTTATTTATTGTTATTTTGTAATCATTCCTAGTTGATGCTAGCTGGAGTTATTTTAACCGAATTCATGGAAACAATTTTTTTTTTGCTAATCTTGTAGCATTATTTGTTGTACAAATTATGTACTTAAATTTCAGTCCTTCTTGTTGTGCACTTTTTGTTTTGTTTTGTTATTGCTCTCATTTCATTGACATTCAACCAATCAAATTTTACTGTGTATGGGAGTCATCATTATCTGTATTTTGGTAATAATTATAGTAAAATTTATCTTTTTAATCATCCGTTGACGTGTGTAGTTAGAAGTAAGCCGACAGCCCATGCTGTGGTGTTTCCATGACAACTACATCCTGACTACCACGCTAAATGAGCTAAGTTTAGTCTGGTAACCAAGGGAGTTTATTTCATTGTGGAATCCACTATTAAGCCCACCTGGCAGTCTGAAAAATCACGATGACAAATAGAAAAACATCTATCTTCATGCTTACGTTGTCAAATTTAGTGAATTTTTATCCTTCATTAATTAGATGAGTTGCAATTAGCATTGATATTAGCACTGCTGCTCTGCGGGAGTTCCATTTAGAGCACTCTAACCTCTCCCCATTCCCTGTCACTGCATGAATTCCCTTGAATGGCCAGTGTTGACTTCATCTTGCAGTCATCCCAGTCACCCTCTCACACGCCTCCCCCAGCTGCCAATACAATTAACATTTCGGTCACTGTTTTTGTTTCAAGCTATGGTTTCCTCTGCCCCACACACGTCCAATGCCTCGGGTCTGAAACAAATCAAGTGTCAGCAAAGTTGGCAGCTGTGCACATCACGATTATTATTTTTTAATCCAAAATTGGCTTAATTACTGCCTTAGTCAAAATAGTTACCGGATCATTTCCATCCTCCATTTGATATGTCCCTAAATGACATTACCCTTCCACCTCCTCCAAGAAGTTTAAAGAGACACTTCAAGACATAACAAGTAAGCACAACCCAATCCCTCCCTCGGCTTCATAAGGGGACGGACACACACTGCAGCAGGGCTAATATTTAACAATCACGATAAAAAATATATACATAATGTGTCAAGTGTGTGTGTACATTTATTGTGTAGTGAACTGTGTCCAAAAACTTATGGCCCATAGGAAATACATTGACATATATAAGAATTTGCTTAAAGCAGTATTTTCCCATATCACCTGTGTTCTTGGTTGTTAAGTTGCGTGCGTAATCCTCCCAGGTTATAGCAGTGTTCAGTGTGCTTTGATACAAGATAATATCATGAGTTTGTTGGCTAGTATTTACACAAGTGCCGCAGACACAAGTGTAAATACAGCCAATCAGCCAAAGTGATATTCCCATGTATATTATAATTATACATACATTTATGCATATATATATATATATATATATATATATATATATATATAACTTTTTTTTTGTTGTTGTAAAGTAGTGATGTGAATTAATTTTATTGTGCAAATGGAAAGTACACCCCCCCTCCCCCTCCCCGTAATAATTTAAATTAGCCTGCTTGTATGACATCATCAATCCTGCACTGCAGCTACAATTACCAGGGGACTAGACAACCAGTGCAGCCATATCTCAAAAGATTACCCAATCTAAGATTTCACTGATGCATGACTAATTTCCCTCGTTGCTAAATTTCTCGGCAATTGAGGGTGGTGGTTTCTGGGAGGTAATTGCAACCATGGACAGTCATTTCAGAGGCTTCTGTTGTCATAGTTACTATTGAGAAACATGCGGAGAATGAGGACCAAGAAGGAACAGTTAGGAAATGGAGGTTAGGGTGATGTGGCAAGGGACCTGAGAAAATTGGTGGTTTTTGAATCGTTGCCAGGATGTTTGGGATAGCAAACGATGGCTGCTTTTATATTTTTGTACACTGCAGAGGGTGGGGGTTTGGGAAGAGTTTCCCGGGAGAATGGCAGACTATTGCAGTGGAGGTGAATTGAGGTACATGTTTGTTTATTTCTCACAATCAATCCAACACTGTCACCCTAATGATTCCATTATAAGATATAAGAAATGTCATTTTTGTAAAGATTGGGCTACTGTAAATAAACCCTAATTGGCACTCTAAAGTGGCCCAGGTACTGTTAATTAGTGTGATAGATGCTATCTCGCATGACAAGTAACTTGGTCACTTCTAATCAGTTAGCTCACAGAAATAGAATTAATATCTCATCTTCTTTCATGAGGTACACTCAAAGCAACTTTACACTCATTACATAATTCACTTTCAAAGATATGGAAATTGAACTAAAGATTTCCCCTCTTTCTATTCCCATTCATAGACTTACGAGGGTTCCCGGCAAATCCCTTCCAAAAACTTTCAATTACAATGCCTCATTCCTTAAAAGGAAGGCAAGCAATAACATTCTTAAGTTTACATTCCTCCAGCATGTGTCATTCAACATGTCATTATTTCTATATATCCAATCAAGGGAATCAAATTTACATTACATCATCTTAGTCCTTGCCTGTATGCTATGGAGCCAATAGCCTCAGTTTTCCCCTTCTTTCTCTCCCACAACTCCTCAACCAATGGCCAAATCCAAACATTAGTTCCAACACTGAATGCATTGAACAGCTAGTTGCTACATATCAACCAAGGCTTTAAGTTTGAAACAAGGGTGGTCAAAAATGACAATGCTTCAAGTAAGTTTGAACAGCAAGCCCCCCCCCCCCCCCCCCCCCCCCCCCCCACCATCTCCCCACCCCACCATCTCCCCATCCCCCCATCTCCCCATCCCCCCCTCTCCCCAACCCCCCCTCTCCCCTACCCCCCCCCCCACCCACCCCCCGCCTCCCCACCCCCCCCCCCCGCCCTCCCACACCCCCACCAAAACAACA
>WLWI01000683.1_pt1 | contig 30359 bp, 18 predicted proteins | sample 6701501 | NCBI WGS metagenome assembly WLWI01 (sample SAMN12718690, study PRJNA515312) | sponge metagenome | isolation source: marine sponge | host: Mycale hentscheli | place: New Zealand: South Island, Marlborough, Capsize Point | collected 2014-11-01 | reverse complement strand
TATTACTATTCTTATTACTATTACTATTATTAATATTATTATTATTACTATTATTATTATTATTACTATTCTTATTATTGTTATTACTATTATTAATATTATTATTATTAATATTATTATTATTAATTATTATTACTATTATTATTACTATTACTATTACTAGTATTGCTATTATATTATTATTATGATTAGTTAGCTTATTGAACAAAATAAATCAATCAATCAATAAATAAGTAAATAAATAAATAAATACGTAAATAAATAAGTAAATTAATTAATTAATTAATGAATACCTATGTGAATAAACAAATAAATAAATAGATAATAAATAATTATATGAACATAGATAAATAAATAACTAAATAAATAAAAATAAATAAATGAATAAATAAATAAATAAATAAATAAATATTTATTATTGTTGTAATTGTACAAATTAACAGTCAAATGTTTAATGCTAACTAAGTTTTTATTGTTGTTAACTAATACTTATTTGGAAATTATAATAAAAAACTTGATTTTGCCAATTAAATAATAAATAAATAAATAAATAATAAATAAATAAATGTATAAATAAGTAAAAAGTTCATAAATAAAACAAACATGTAAAATAAATAATTAATGAATAAATAAACTGACTTTTAGACAGACAAACTGAAAAAGAAACAAAAAAGTAATCGAATAAGAAAGAATTAATACTGAGTTGGTCCACAAACAGTTTTCAAATTTGGGTACAAGAAGTTTGCAAATAGTTCACAGTTCAGTTCATGAACACTTTGTTAACTACCATGTGTACTCCTACTCAAAGAGTTTACAAGTAGTTTGCAAGACTGTCATTGTGAACCAATTGTGTATATCTTGGCAACCACTTGTAAACCTCAAACATTTGTTAACTTAGTGGAAACTACAAGTTCACAATTTGTAAACTACCCTTGTAAACTCGGGCTTTTGGCCCTGTGTTAGTGAAAATAGTAGCACCATGAAGTGAAGCAAAAAGTCATGTTTGTGAGGTATGGGGACTATCGGACTGTGATACATTTGAGAGCATGGCAATTTCTGCAAGGACGCAAATATCAAGTTTTTTTTCTTGGGCACAATATGCAGTGGTGATGCTCAAGCACTAGAGGAAGGACGGATGATACCCAACTCTGTCATGTTTTGGAATTACTGCTTAGCTGCTCGACGATATTCAGGAGCCATTCTTGTGTGACCTGAAAAAACTGTAGGGCCTGTGGTTTCAATAATGGTGAATAATGTTATGTTTCACAGGAGTACTTGAAGTACAAACTTGAGTAAGTGCTTGAAATTCTGACAAGCGCTGAATGTAAGGATTGTCTTGGGTCTTGTGTACAATATACAAGCTGGTAGAATAATCCGATGACATTATGCCTTGGATGCGTAGGTTGGTGAGTATATCACATAAACAATGGTGTTTCTTGCCACCAACAATCCAAAGTGCCGAAGATAGTCTGCTCCAAGAATGGGTCTCTGCACATCAGCAATAATGATCATCTCTGAGAAGGAATGACTAAAATTGATGTTGAGAGTTAAGGAAAATTTGCCACATGTAGTAATAGGAGTGTTGTTCAGAGGCACGAGGGAAATTTTATCAGGAGGAGATATACATTTAGAAAAAGTGAGGGGACACTAACTTGTGCCCACATGAAATCGAGTACCTATGTGTGTCTTTAAAATTAGCGACTAGTAGAGATAGGGCTGGGTACACCTGTTGCCGCTAGTGACAGGCCTAGGAGTTTCCCCAGTTGCACGGATTCTTACATTTCAGACCAGCTAGGCTTGGTACCAACAAGGAAGTATGGCAGACACTCAAAACTTCCTAAACTTTATGTCATCATTACCTCAAATTTATGTCACATCATTTTTCTTACTTTTATGGTCATAGATTTTTACCAAATAATTTTCGGGGAATGCACGTGAAATAATAGTGCCTTGATAGTTAGTGTGACCAGCACTAGATAGTTCTTCTCCTGTCCCTATAGAAGATTAGCAGACTGAATAGAATCCTTTTGAGAAGCACTTGCACTGGATCAGCGAGAGTTGCAACGACTATGAAGAGTTGAAGAGGTAGTGTTGTGACCAGTTCAGTAAGATGGGCCATCTATTGCTGCCAATAATGGAGTATCTACCTCCATGATAATATCAGCCATCACTGCAAGTTTCTGAAGTGAAGTCGCTGAGTGAGCAGAAACAAAGTCTATTCTCATATTAGCTGGGAGTCTCTGCAGAAATAATTCACAAAGAAATTAGGTTCAGTCTTCCCAGATGCTAACTTATCACCCAAAAAGTGTAGCCTACGAGGAGGAGTTGCATTGGTTTCCTATAGCCAAGTTGCTCATCACTGATAAGCTGTTGGAGCTTGTGTTGTTCCAATGCAGTAGTATAAATTAATTGCATCTTGAATGTCATTGGGAGTCGATCAGCATCAGGAGTAGATCTCAAACTTCCATGGCAAATTCTGGGATGAGACAGCTAACGACGTAGTCGAGCATTGTCTGTACAGCTGCAGATTGTCTATGTTAATCATCCTTCAGCAACTCAATGCCACACTGTCTTTGGCCACACCATCTTTATCCCGTACTGCCACTTCTTAGCTCCTTGCTGGAAAACTGATGTTTGAAACAGTGACTTGGTTAGCATGCTGGCTTCCTTTCCTGAACACATTCCTACCTGCCTGCCTGCAGGAGTGCTTATGTAGTGTAAGTTTATACTTGTAGAGGATTGGTAGAAGGAGAAACTCTGTGTGTCCATGTTGCAGGCAGGTATAAAAGAGAAGAGTTTTATTGAGACAGTGATCTCCCTGAACAAAGAACCTACAAATATGTCTCATGGGAAACAAACGTCAAGAAACTTGAAATTTTTTATTTCAAAGCACTACTAAAACTTTCACGTCAAAGATGTCATTCTGGAAAGATAGGAGAGCAACTAAATTGAAAAGCACATTATTTATCTTATAACTATACGACATAACATGTGATAGGCACAGTTTATAATATTCTTTCAATTCCATTTCATCACAGTGCTGAGGAAGTCAAACACCTGTAGGGTTCGACATTTAAAACCACAGGTTATAACCACTAGAATTGTAAAGAACAATTCATTAAAGGTGTGAAACAGTACACCCTAACCTATATCCACTGTGAGACAAGGATGTACTAATCAGAGTGGGTTGGGAGACTTCAACAAGCAGTTCTCACTTTGGAGCAACAACATTCTGTGATCCTTCATCGTAAGTCAATCTACACTAAACTCCTAGTACATGATATCCACATCACTTCCTGCCATGTGTGTTTTACAACTAAATACATACACTTGAACTTTGCAGTGAGATTTCCATGACATTATTCATGGCTATTTTGAACATATTTGTGTGTAGGCGAGGTCTCCCCACAAGCATTTGGACAGGCAATGGTCAAAACTTTGTTGCAGTTTTTATCTATGAAGACGATATTGCACAAGACACTCCCTTCCACAGATGTTCAGTTTGGAGGATCTCAACATCATCCTCACTCAAGTGGAATCTATTCTCAACAGTCATTCACTACTTCCACTACATAGAGCATCTGATGGCTCATTGGTGCTAACACCTGGTCACTTCTTTATTGGTTTTGCCCTCAAAACTCTAATTCTAGGACGGCATTTGAAATTCCTGCTCAAGCATTGGAAACCTGTGAGACATCTCACTTGGCATATTTGGTATCTCTGGAATACATCCTATCTTTGGACCCTATAAGCTTGCAACAATGGAAAAAAAGTCACCCTAATATAAAGGTCAAAAAAGTTGTTAACATCAAGGATGAAACTCTTCACAAGGAATACATCAAGATCAATTCCTGGTATCTTGGTAGTTTCAGTACTAAAGTTCATCCCGGAATTTATGGAGACGGGTGAGAGTTGTGACTGTACGCTGCCAACTTTTATCTTTACAGACTGCATTTCCAAGTGTCTTCTCCACAACATCTTCCATAAAATTATCAATTTTGTCAACCTTGAAAATAATTTTTGAATTTTCTCCTAAAGAGTTGCTCTAATAATTACACTGTATAAAAATGGACTCTCACTATACTTAATTTATTCCTATTCATTAGTCTACCTATTATGACAGAATAATGCCAGCATATCAATTTATTTCAGTTACTGCACACTTTAATCATGAATTAGTCATTATAAATGAATATTATATTGGTCTTCAATATTAAACAGAATTTTACCAAATATTTAAGAATTGTGTTTAAATTTGTTCCATTCGTATTGTATAGCTTGTGTGTGCCAAGACATGGTTTCTGAACAATAGGATTGCATAATTTCATTCAACATTAACGTTAACCATCTATTTGCATATTTTTAAAGTACAGGTTATTATAGCTATTATACAGTGCTTCAATTATATTTTTTGCATTTTTGATTATTTTGTTCTCTTATAAAGCAGTTTTCTTCTTTGTCTTTGCAAGTGAAAATTTATACGAACTAGAAAATTATTGTATATATAAGTTCACGAGTCTATAACTTCATAATTACATTATTGAAATTGCAAAATTGTTAATTATAACATTTTAAATATAAATATAATTCCGTCAGAATTTTTATTAACTGTCGATATTCATGTAGCATTAAATTTTGGGCATAAAAAAGAATGACATCATAGTAATATATAAACACAGAAAAATTGATCAATTCAAAGTAATGTTCGAATAGACTATGATGCTTTATTTTTCTTATTTTTACGATCTGTAAGAAAAATGCATTATATTTAATAAAATATGTGAATGATAAAAATAATAGTAACTGGTAATAATTATTACGAATTTTTCAAGAAAGTTTAATTTTTTTTCAGTCAAAACCAAGCCTAAATAGCTATACTGCAATGTAATTCTCTGTACTTTTTTGCTTAAATTCCCAGTTTTTCTGATTGTTGTATCAATAATTATAGAAGGAAAGAAATATAGAATAGCCTTACAAATTGCAGTATATTTAGGCTTGGTTTTGACTGAAAAAAAATTAAACTTTCTTGAAATTGAAGGTATTTAAGTTAATAAATAATATACCTTCATTTTTGTGATGATGTATTATTCTTAAGATAAATATGATTAACACCACTATTGCAGCAATTGGGACAAGTACAACAATGATGCTAATCAATTTCAAAGGAGGTGGCTCTGAAATATAAAAAAATACAAAGAAATTGACAATAGCATTATCTAATTTGCGCTATTTTAGAGTACCATCACAACTCGACTTGACAGCAATAATCATACAACTAAAACATTCTCCTTTGCCATCAAGAGTGTGATAAGTAGTACATTTGTACTACATACATTCATGTATTTGATTATGCATTAAGAACTTTGTGTTTTGAAAATATTTTATCATTGAGCTCACACTCTTCATCATCTGATATTTGTGACGCCTTAGCAGTTATTTTGCTTTAGAAATATTATAACTACTATACTGCTGGAAACATAAATATTAAGCCTACTTGCTATATAAAATTCATTCTGGTTTTCTTGCAGTGACGACCTGGCCTTTCGCCAGTCACCCCCATTAAATCATTCCAGTAGCTGAGGTTGACTTCTATGAGTATTTAAATTATACGATCATGTATGTGACCAAAAATTTAGCTGTGTAAAGCATACATTCTCATAATATTATGTGAATAAAAGTAGTTGATCCAAGTGAGGCTAAGTACATACAGTGTCTCCCTCCTCAACTTGTTGAAAATCTTGTGCTTCATGAACTCTACATATTATTTAAATATCATATATATATTTTTTTTCTCCCAATTTTCATTCCCTTAGTCTTTTGGATTTATATAGCTCTGTATAAATAATTATCATTGATCTTTGTTTTCTTTCATTAAACTCTGTAAAGGCTATATAAAGGCTGTTTAGACTCACAAAACCTTATACAAATTGTGTTGGAAAGCACATTTTGGTTATTGAATTTTTTTAAACAAATTCTATGTAGTTCAATACTGAAAAATGATGTTAAAGGAGTGGATGCAGTACGAAAATTAAGACAATAAAATATTAATGACTACATAATAAGAGAATAAAATTGTACAACTAGTGTATAAAAATGAAATTTAGGATAACTTTCAGCCTTAACTGAAGTGGAGCTATTGCATATAATACTACTCCCACTAAACTTTTTATTGCATGAAGTATTATTTTTGTTTCCCTTATAACAGTCACAGAATTTTTAAACAAAAGTTTTATGCTCCAAATACTGATTTAGAGTTACAGTTATCTCCACGGCAAATCTATGAATTATTTCGGTAATTGCAAATATTTTTTACCTTGTACTAATGCTTATTATATATTTTCAACTCTTTAGGTAATAAGTAAGATTTTTAATAATTATAAATATACTATTATTTCAATTGTTTATTATTGGAAATCTTAATAAGAGTCTAATAGCAAAATATTTCTGCTTTATACTGGAGATCAAGATGAAATGTTATGGCTGTACAAACATGAATACTGCAATACTTTTAATTGTGGTTATTATTTCAGCTCCAATTAATAGCATTATATTACACATTTCTTACTTGATGGCATACATATGTTATCACTGGAATCTGGAAAAAATAACAACAAATACTCAAAAGGCTATCTATCCAGTAAACTTAAATATAATGCATAAATATTAGTTACATTGTAATCTTGATATCTAAACGTACCTTTTCTGGATGTATTATAAATTAATGGTGATCTTCCGATAGGAGTGAAAATATTGTCTTCATTTACAGGAATTACAATACCATAGCTTTCTCCTTCATATTGCACACAAAGTCTGTCTGTTATATTAGCAACATTACTAATAATCACCATTTGAGCCTTAATTGAATTAAGCGGCTGTATGATTAGCTGTTGCTGAATATCAGTATTTGACTCAAATCTATCAGATTCACATGATGAACTCACTGTTTCATTATTATGTATTAATGAACAAAATAATTGTATCACATTACTGCCTGAATTACCTGCAATAAATTATTAGCAGTATTTCACAGTCAGGAAACAGTGCAATTAGCTAGTTATCTAAGTTGACCAACATTGATGTTTGTGTTAGCACTAATGAATCCTAAGAATTCTTATACATTACAGTGGTGAATTTATTATTTGTTAGTAGTCTATAAAATAATTCTTTACTAAACTTTTGGCAGTTGTGCATTAATCTGCTATTTACATAGAGTATGCCGATTTGTACCTTAAATCAATATATAAATTTTATAAAAAAAAGCTTATAATTAACAATTTGTTCTACAGTCTTCAGTAAGGTGAAAATATAATTACACACATAGTTCCATGATGAACTCATTCCCAGACTGTACATTGACATTATATAAGTGATAAATCTAAGCTTGTGACATGCTTTGTAAGTGAATAAATGACTTGCATAAGTAAAATAAAAAATAATAATACAATTACATGGCACCAATTATAGTCATTATATACACCAACATTTTATAATATTAGTAGAAAATGGCATAGAAAACTGAATTAATAGCACTAGAAAAGTATGCACTATTTTTAAAGGCAGTGCTGTGTGAAAAAAATTGCCTCATTAAATGTTATTAATCCCCATACCTCAATTTTACATTTTATAACTGAATAATATTATCTATAATATAGATAATATTAAAAAGTACATATAAAGTAGCAGAACCGTCTTACAGCCAATAAATCATTTCAGCTGTATGCTGCCATCATCATTCTATTCTGTTAATTCGTAACTGATATGACCTACAATTAAATAGCCTAGTGAAAGAACTGCAGTCAGGTAACAAATAGATGACTATGACCTTTGTAGCTATAGATTTTTATAGATTTTTCCACTACAGTAGTTGTATTAAAAAAAAAAGTACCTAACAATTGTATATGAATGAATCATAATCATTATTATATTGTAACTTTACTATAATATTGTTGTGAAATAGCATAGGAAATATGTACCAATTTACCAATTATATTCTGGTTAAGTACAACTAACAATTTGCTTTTATTATTAAGTTACACAAAATATAGCTAGCTTCCAACATTGTACTAGTGATGTGCTTGAGCACAAATAGCAGCAAGCCTAAAACAACACTACTGTCAAGCGCTAATTTGATTTTAATTTCTTACACTCAAGATAACCTTAAAAAAGTCTAATTTGTTTAATTACTATATGTTACTCCCCGCAACCATTTGATTTGTAAAAAAAAAAAGCAACAAAAAACACAAATCACATTATTTGTGATCTTCTTTAGCTAAGTAGTAGTTGTAAGCACAACACTTTCACACAACTGAACATACCTACACTAAACTTACCTTTGTAATAGTCTAGTGGACAATGCATTTTCAAGAAAATATTGTTGCGTAGGGCTTAATAACTATGACAAATCCCACATTAACTTTCCACCGCTACAACTCGAATAGAAATGGAACTCCTGTAAATTTTGGAATTTAAACTGCACCCCAAAAAAATTCTAGGGGAATACAAAAAACCACAGGTTTCCCGCTCAAAACGCGCCCGCTTTTAGTTACGCGGTACGGCTCAATTGATCACGGGACAGTCTCCATTAAGAATTTTGTAAACAATGGCTTCTTCTCAGATTGCTGCGTTTCTAGCTTTGCATCGCGATTAGCTTAGGTTGCGAGGGTGGAAACAGGATAGATAGAGTGCCCTGAGGGTACAGGACTACCTGATAGGATGTTGGTAAGATTATTTGTCTACCTGTTCAATATCAAATGCCGTATAGCAAATATGTTTCACAGTGATATAGCTATCATTTAGCTAGCAACTTGTAATACAGCCACACTTAGGCTGTTTGCCGTTAAATTGTGTGCTTGTCAAGCCGTGTTTATTCCAATTCCTTTTCTTCACTACTATAGATGCCGTTTATTGACCAACTCAGGCAGCACTCCACCTTCACTCGGATCACAACTATATTTTGTATATGTGTACTACTTAAATTCTATCATTTCATCAATTTTCATATACAATAAATAAATTAAACAATAGATAATTTTATTTAACAAGAAAGTCTAGTAACTTTAGCTACAAGTTAACAGTGCTGCTGCTGAATCCTGTGAATATCAGAATATTTCTTGGGACACAGTAGGTAGAATAGACTGATTTTAATCATGTCTCTTTAGAAGAACGCCTCACCAGTTTGCGTTTTCCATCTGCTGTACATTATCCGCTCATAAGAAACATAAATATAATTGAAAACAGACGAGATGAGCAGTACAGCGCCAGAAAAAATCTATAAACTTCACTAAATTTCTTTCTTTCAATAGTTACAGTATTAATGCGCACCTGTGCTACCGCCCCTTTTCCACGCGCAACCTTGACGTTTGCGCGCTTAATTGACTTGGATTCACATGACTAAATTGCTTCCGGTAAAGTACTAAATGCATTCCTCAATTACCGCGCTTGCGGTCGTGCCAGGACATACTATAGTTGTTAAAATCAATCGTTTAACAATAGTATAGTTTAAGGCTCGCTCGCCATTTGTGCTCAAGCACAACACTAGTAACGTAACTGGGCGTTGCGGTCGTCAAATATCACACTCGCGCGAAAGTATTACGGGGATTACTATGTTTTCAAGATGGCTTAGAGGTACTGCTCATGCTGTGGAAAATCTGTTACCATGCTCTTATATTCCATATTATTAAACTTATCATGAAGCAGCGAGTAGTACCGTGACTTGCCATAGCCAGTAGGTAAAGAAATAAAGACATCTTGATTCTGTAAAAATGCAAGAATTGCTTCTTCCTGTTTGCTAAGAAGTATGTATCCATGTTCCAACATAACCGCACGCACTAAAGCTTTTTAATCATTCTCCACCAAAAAAGCATTGATGATAACGCAGTTTTTATACGCGTATTTAATTCAACGTCACGGAAAGCCACACCTCTACATAAGCAAAGCAATACACTTGAAAGTATGGTTACATGAATCCAGGGGAATGACACGTAACGATGTACAAGCTTCTACCAGACCCTCTTTCCCTCCCCGGCGAGCGGATAATAAAATGGGAAAGGTCTCCCAGCGAGACTTAGTGTAACCCCTGAGAGTGTCTCGCTGGCTCCGCTCCTTTGTCAAATATTTCAATTATCATAATCCATTACTTACCATATGTATCATTATGGAGATAAATAAGTTTACCAGACTTAGAGAAACATTTATTGTCCATTGAGGGGACTAAAACACCATTAGTAGTGGTATCAAATAGGTACATCAAATATGTACCACTTCTGTAATTCACTGGTATAGGTGGCTCATTGGCGGGTGGTACTATAGCATAAATGGAATAGTGGTAGTCTATGTGGTCACAAGATGAGTCCATACAGTATAGTAATGATACAAAAGCACCATAGTTTTCTTTACTATGTGAATTGTGAATCAGTTGCAAGCCCAAGAATCGGTTTGAAAATTCCATTATTGTAATACCAGTGTTACCATGGGTACCTGTGAAGAAATGTTATAAATTGTTTTTAATTTTAAATAATACATAGATTGGTAATAATTATAGTAAAAGGCACAAAAATAATGACATAGAATGAAACACCAAAAATGTGAAATCTCGGATCCGCTATACAATAACTAGGTATTACAAAGTCATTTTTTCAGAACAAAGGAATATTATATTTGACAATACCTGATCCTGAATCTGAATCTAGTGCAATTGAAAATGGTGTGTGGATGATGCCGTTGTAATAAGTAGAAGCTAAACATGTCAGGGAGAATTTCACCTGTTTGTAAAATATACAAAAAGTACTGCAGGCAGCAAGAAATAATTTGCTCATATATTATGATGATGAGCATATAGGGTTATTTGTTAACATTGAGATAATAATTATTCATGAAACTGACAGCTCTAAAATTGGCTGAAAATTAAAAAAGTTGCACAATAACAGCTCTCATCTAAATCAGTGGTTACTTGTCAATAATTTCAGGCATGACAGACAATATTGCAAAAATTGTATAAGGGGGCATGTCCACAATTTTTCTTGGTCAAATTAGGATCATTATGAAGCTATGGGAGGAGTGGAGTTTGGTTCATGATGTTAAAGTTATGGGGGCATCATTTTAACTGAAGTCCGACTTGGCTGCCGAGCAGTTCACTTCATTAATAAAGAAAGAAAATAATATTTTCGATTCTTATCCCAAGTCCCACTTTGCTGGTAACAGCACCATTAATTTGGGGGACAAAAAAAAAACAGCGAATTGAAGCTCTGTTTCTGCTATCACTAAACTGGGGGTGTCACATGATGTCAACGCAGGGGTTAGGGGGGTTAAACTTTTAGTGTCACAATGACATTAATTTGTTCAATCATAGTTTGGACATGTCCCCTAATACACCTTTATTTAATATATAAAACTTTATAATTTTTTTATATTAAATAAAGTACAATTTGGCCAATATTTTGGTAAGTTAATGCTTACTTATAGTTGTCTTCCATGTAAAACTGGCAATATTGCTCTCCATATCCATTTTTATATCAAATTCAAATCTCTTTTTCAGGTTAACATGAAATATATAACTGTAGTTTCCAGACACACAATTTTTTGTTAGTAAAGAATAGTTTGTCATATTTTGCTCATATATAACTGTGGAATTCAAATTTTTATTCACAATATGAACATTCATGACATTGCATAATGGTTGTTCCTACATTTAATACTGTATAAAATTATTATGCGACAATGACTGACACTGTCAACTTACCACAGTAATATTTAAATCAACATTACCATCATCATTCTCAATTAAATCATATTGTAATACTTCTGGTGGTGTATCTAGTATAATAATAACATAAATTTACATAATTATTGTTAAAATAAAATAATAAAAATAACAACTATTTATCTAACTAACTGACTATCAAATAACTAAGGTTAAATCAATTAATTAATCAATCAATCAATCAATCAATAAGTAAATAATTAAAAATATATAAAAATAAATACATAAATAAATAAATAAGTAAATAATTAAACAAATAAACAAGCAAACAAAATTAAATAAATAAATAAATGTATAAATTAATAAATATTTTTAAACAATATTATTGTTAAAATGAAATAAAAAAATAATAAGTTTTAAATAAATGTATTAAACTATCTATCTTATTAACTTTAAATAGATAATACTACAACAAATAAACAAACAAAGCAAACAAACAGGTAAAAAAAATAAAATAATAACTTTAAATAAATAAATAAACAAATAAACAAGCATACATACAAACAAACAAATAAACAAATAAGCTAACAAACATATAATAATTAAATAAATAAATTAATAAATTATATATAATGTATATGTATAATATACATTATACATATATATAATTTATTTATTTATTTATTTTTATTATATATATATATTTTTAACTTTTTCTGTTTTTTTAATGGCAAGGCAAAGGTCATAAAAGTACAAAATGGTAATAAAATTAAAAAAGGTAATAAAATAAAATAAAAAGAGTAAAAGAATGAATAATAATAATAATAGGAATAATCTAAAAAAAAAAAAAAAAAAAATATAACTAACAAACAAAACAAATAATAATAAATACATAAATCAACAGCAGGAGCGCAGGAGAAAAATTTAAAGCGGGCTTTAAGACCACCGACTTATATATTTGATGTCATCAATTAGTATGGTGGAACCAGATCCACGTAGCTTAGGGTAGTGTGCGGAGGGTCTGCATACTTGACCATAGCAAATTTGTTCTAGAGGAATGTGGAAGTGGTCAGTGCCCCACATCCCTCATACCTAAATTTCTACCCCAATGGTGATGCAGATTGTGTCTGTCTGACAATAGTTGTTTTTAAGTTTCAGTAGCTTATGCTGTTGCACTACTTGGGCTATTACAAGTTGAAAGAGTTACTGTTAAAGGTAACTAGACCATTAGTGACATGTAGAGACATACTTGGAAATTTCCAATGGAATACAGTCTGCTTTGCATGTCTCCCTTTCCTTAATTATATGAGCCATGCTTACGAAACCGGGCTTTAAAAGGGTGGCGGACATGTATAGGAATTTCTATTAGTGCAGTAGAAAGATACCCAAACGAGCCATATTTGCTAAACTTAGCTTTGAACGGGTGGCTAACAAAATTGGAATTTATATTTGTGGTTGAGGAGGGTCATTCTAGGTAATTTGCTAACTGTAGTGACTGCCGCAATATATGTATGGCAAACAAATGAGGTATGGCAATGTTTCCAGATCCAGCATGATTAGGTAAAGGGTCCGGCTTCACCAAACTAGTCATCAGTAGAGTCAAGAGTACTATCATCCTCAAGTGCTAGGCAATTGATTTCTGAATACTTTCTAATATCATTGTATTTAATCTCACCTTAGGTCTTAACCATGAATGGATTTTTATTTACAATAAGAAAAATTATGACATTGACAATTATATTATTATAATTATATTAAACTATAAATCAGAAATGACTGACACCAACAACTACCGATATACATTGATAAAGGTAATTTTAAATTATGCCTAATTATATAGTCATACTTCATTTAGCCTAAGCTTATGGACTAAGCAATAGTTAGAGCATAAGCGCTTGGGTACTGGTGCATTTAGTGCACTAAATCCACCAGTACCTAAGCGCATGCTCTAACTATTTTAGATCCCGTTTACCTAGGCCTGCCCAGTTTCCACTAGCAACTTTGTTTATCAGCATTTTCGGCGAATTCTTCCGTGTTTCCGGCCCAAAATTAAAATTCAATTAAAATTCAATTGAAGCGCAGGCGCCAGAAAGTTTACTTTAGCAAGTTTACTTTAGCATTGTAGCTGCCAGCTGTTATCTCCAGATCTAACTCTACCTGGGCTGCTCTGCCGTAAGCAGTAAAGCAGCTAGCTGTGGTAAATTCCTGTGGTATGAGAGCGGCAGGAGAGTTATATGGTAGGGCTGGTCCCATATAGGTGGATATGAGAGAGTAGTAGACCCTCCCATATCCTGCCTCACATAACCTGCTCCCTGCTTTATCCCTATTCTATTAAACTAAAACTCAAAAATAGCAATACCCCAAGGGTTGTTAGTATGCACAGTTCATATACCTAAAGGCAAATAATAGTGCACACTACCAAGTTAGTACACCTAGTAACAATATAGCAATGGGTTCTAAATATGTAATATTGATTGTTATTTCACAAAATTTTATTCTTGCTCGGCTGATCGTACCTTCCAAGAATAAAAATGTAGACTCCACTTCTCCAACACCCACTAAGTTAATGGGTGTAATTCTAATCATCCATTCATAGCAGGCAACAATGCAATTATTCGGACAAGTTACATTGAAAGTAGTTTCTGTAACATACACATTCTGAATCACACCATTCCGAGTTAGTATTTCCACTTTATATTCAAAAATATCATTAATGTGCTTATGTATATAATAAGGTACTTTCCATGCTATATAGATGATGCTGTCTGTAAAACATGTTGTCATATTTCTAATCCTACCGAGGGTACCTACATACATGCATATGCAGATAATGTAATAACATGATAACTAGTCAAATTTCAATTCTTAACTGGAAAAATATTTACATGAAATCATGCAGACAAATTTGTACATTCTGTGTGAAAAAAAAAAAAAATAGCTAAGTCAGTTTTGGGTGCACGCCTATTATGATGGTGCACCCTATTATGATCAAGTGAAAAATACTGACAAAAGAGATTGAAGTAGCTTCTTCAAAGCTATTATTTTTTTATCCAATAGCTATATTAAGGAAATACCTTGTAACAAGAGCGTAGAATTGTTTGAATAACATTGTTCATCATTAATAATTGCCATACATTTAATAGTAGTCTGATTTAATTCTGGGCCAATGTCGCCTATATATATTACTGATGCAGATTGTGATAGTTGATTCACATCAATATCAGCATACTCGAAATAATCCGTGTATGGCCTGTTATTAATTAGCCATGTAGCACTTATTCTTTCATTATTCTCAGATTGGCATGTAAAAGTGATGTGTCCACCAACATATCTATACCTTTCAGCCTCTATTGGAAGCAGTGTTAGCTGGTCTGCAGTCATATAATATAGTTATACCTTTTAATACCTAGCTAAATGGAATAAATTACCTGCAGCAGCAATTCCAAGACTCCCCCAAAATAGTATATTTATATAAATATCCATAAAAACTATACAAAAGAATAATAGTCACCAACACACTATCAAATGAATTATTACAGAGTCTATCTAATTCCATAGAATTGAGTTGTAGTAATATCTTGTTTTAAGATTTAAAGACAACTATTGCAACATGTTAAAGTTTGACATTCCCTAGTTGTATTGCGTAACTGGTTCTGTTGTACAAGAACTGTTAAGTTCATATTTAACAAGTATTGGTTATAGTTATTCTTAGTTTCAAGCTTAACAATGACCAATTAGCTGGTTCATTAGACACAACTTACCGAGCAATGTGATTACAACCTGAAAAATTCCTGTCTTAGATGATAGTCCGCTAAGCCTTATTTCATACGCAGATAAGTACCATATGTATCACAAACTGCCGTTGCGCAATAATTACATTCATACTTTTGCCCTATATAGCTAATATTATTCATTGCGTAGCTAGAATGCCTGTCACCATCTGCCGATCTGATAATATTGTTGACAGGTAATTTTTTATTACTCAGAGCAAGGCAGACTATGAAGAATATTGTATTGTTGTTGTGCTGTCTGATCACTACTTCCACCCAAGGTAATTAAATTGTATTATAGCTACGTATTATCCCTATTCTCGGTGTTATCTAATAAAGTGAATGAGTGTCCTGAAACTCTACCTGGCACAGTTGTTTACAATAATAGCTATGTGCTTCGAAAGTGTCCCCCCCATTAAACTACTGTAGATTGCTCAACTACTTTAAAAATAGCTCAATATTATATTATGTCCATATACAAGCTGAAGCAATTGCCAGTACTCTGAACTCTAGTCAAAGAATTAGGCTTTTGCATATTTTCTATCTAATTGTCACCTTTGCTTAATATTACAATATTTTATTGAATGCTAAGTTTACTGATTTTGTTGTGGTAACTTTTTTTTAATTTAACCAATATTGAATACAATAGCAAATGAGCAGCCACATAGTATAAAAGAAATTATTAATTTGAACTTAGCTAGCTAGTGTGTACGCTTAGTCTGCTTAGTCTCGTAAACCAGTTGTTTCCCCAGCATATAAAGGGGACTGGCTGGAGGGGGGCAGAAGAACATGTGTGACTTAGCCCAGTATTTGTGAATTTGTCGGGGAATGTTGGGACAACCAATTGAGCAACCACCGCTACTTAAACGTCACTCGTGCGTATCGACCACATTTACCCCCGCTCTGCACTTTGCTGGGCTCTATTTCGTGATCATATGCTCAGTAGGTATCGCGCAGGTCTACGGACGTCATCAATTGCATTCAGGCGTTCCACTGAAACCTGGCGGAAGTTACCGGACGTTCTCTGAAAACTGCTGGTTAATGAGGGGTACGGGAGGGTTCCTACTCTGGCAATTTATTTTAGTTTGTTATAATTTTGGCAATAACAAACATGAAATAATTTTATTTTTATGTATTTTAGAATCAGATAATTGTTTTGTATCTTTGGAACCAAGACAATTTATTGGAGTACCAGGAACGAATTTTGTTTACACATGTAGTACTACTTTTGGCCCTAGAGCCAGTTCTGCTGAATGGTTCTTAAATGGTCAAATGTTCAATGAATCTATTCCAGATATAAATTTTTACTCAAGCTCAGCTAGGGTGTATTACTTGGAAATAGCAAATGCATCTTTAAATTTCAATAATACCAATATTATGTGCTCATTAACTGTCAACGAAAGAGTATGCAATTCAAATGTGTCTATATTACAACTACAAGGTTAGTTTTTAGATTGTTGATAATATCTAGTAGAACATTTATGCATTTTTTTGTCAAGTCATTATTATCAAGTTTTTAATATTTAAAGCTTTTTTTTTTTAATAAGAACCCATCATGGGGAGTCAGAAATTTTATAATTATAATTTTGCCCTGATCAAAATTCATATAATTACATAGAGCCTTTTGTAATTCTTTTAATCCTTTACACTTAAAATTCTATACTTTGATGTTGTTATAATAATAATATTAATAATATTATAAAACCACTACAGGGCATCCTGGCCAAGTGGAAAATGTAGATGCCCAACTAAGTTTTGATTGTATTGCTAATGGCTCATTAGCTTTGAATTGGACTGAGTCAGCTACACTGGACATATCTCTAAGTCAAACTGATGTTCAATATCGTGTCAGCATAGCAGACGAGTTTGGTAATAGAGTCACTGAATATTCAGAAGACAGTGTATTGATAACAATATTACCTGACAGTAATACACAAGTTGCAAGTTGTAGTTACGTTGAAATCGTAATTACTCCTTTCAACAATTATGCTAATGGAAATTCTACAATAGTTTACACAACACCAAATGAAGGAAGTAAGTGTCAAATTAGTCAACTTGGCTGTTGGTAACAATTTTAGGACTAGACTTATAAAAACACAATGGATTAGATAACTAGGAACTTGAATCAAATATTATGTATATTATTATAGCATTAAAGTTATGCATTATTGCATAAATCATTTCTCTGTTAGAACCAGTAACCATCGTAACCATCAAAGGAGAGCTTAATGACTATGAATCCATAAAGTATACACTTCATGCAGTAAGTGTTAGATCAATTTAGCTGTTACAAATACTCATCCTTTATCATTTTACGCTATTATGATAGTAAAGTTGTAAACATAATGATATCAATGTTGTAACCACAGAGGACAAAACTACTAGTATGGGAGAATTAAGATAACATTATATGGGACAAGAGACATTTACAATACATTGAGCACCGTACAGGAAAACAAATCTTAATGCCTTCATTTACAAATATAATATCACCTAGAAGTTTTTTTTTCTAGTTGTGCAGCATTAGATCTGTAATGCACATTTCATGTACAAAAACATGTAAACTTATTGTTTTTCAAACTTGAGATGCATCTACTATGCGGCATAAAATGAAGATAATAAGTGTCTTCTAGCTTGGTTAAATAAAATTGAGTACAATAATAAAAGAAATTGCCGTACAAAATAATACAATATACTATTAATTCATCATTTTGTATGTTTTCTAATAGTTTCCAGCAATTTGTGATGCTAAGATAACCTTAAGAGATATATTCAATGATGAAGACATTGTTCTTCCGAACAGCAATGTGAAGGTGAACAGTTATTGCTATAATACCAGTAAAATTGAAATTGAATTAAATAATAGTGTAAGCAGACATCGACGCTATAATGCAACTTTTTATCTCCCCCAAAATGAAGTTAATAGCAGTGTCATTATAAGTAAGTTCATTAATTAATGATATAGCGTTATTTTGTATATTTTATAATATTTTCTTACATAATCAAGGTATTAATAGCCAAGGTGCATTAATATATGTAATCGTATCAAGAAATACTAAAATTGCACATTTAGCTATTGTTGCCAAAAGTACTATGGTAATTTGTAAAGCATTTAAAAAAAATTACAATAAATATTATGGTGGTTTGTTTTGTTTGCTATATTCAATGTTAACCTCAAGTTTTTATAATTAATGTAACTAGTGATGTGCTTAAGCACAAATGGTAAGTGAGCCTGTGCACTAACGAAATAATTCAAAAGAATTTATCAGTCCATTTCTAATGTGGCACTTGTAACGTACTGTAGCAAACACGTACAGAACTACCTTCTTACCTCAATCTCCCACGTATACTAGTATTTTCTGTAGTCTCTAACAACACATTCTGACTATGTGATTTACCAGTAGCTTTTGACAACCAGCACTCACAGCTACTGTTAACAGCTAAGTTTTTTAAAATTTCGACTAGTACAACACCAAGAAATTATATTGAATTACTGCACACTGTTTAGTCTAACTGACCTAAGTGATCTTGTGACATTAAACTAAAAACTACCAAATGGCCAGGTAAACAATGCAATTTCCTTGAACAATAAGCGATCACTAAATGGAAAGATTCTGTTTAGTGAAGGTATGGGAAGGGGTAGACCACAAAGAAAACACAAAAACATGAGGGTCAATAAACAAATGACATACTACATCCTCATACATATTACAATGATAATAGCATTGGTTTGTGCCTGCACATGAATATAATTAATGTTTGCTAAAGAGTCCATGTTTGTTATTGCTCATTCGTTTGAGTGTGAATTTCATGCTAAGTGTGAATTCACACTAGGTGAAAATTGTGTAGGAATGCTACATACTGATGGTGGGCATTCACGCCACCAGTTTGGTGAGAATTTGTAATAATCACCTAGTGTGAATTCACACTAGGTGAAAATTGTGTAGGAATACTACATACTGATGGTGGGCATTCACGCCACCAGTTTGGTGAGAATTTGATGGTTTTCACTCTTAGGTTGCATAAAACTACAATATTATATGATGTATTTTGCCTGGAGATGCTTTTATTTCATGATAAAAATGGTTATACTATATTATAGCAGTTGATCTTTAATTATAGCAAATAAATACGGAACTATTTTCTTACCTAGTAGTGATAAGTCTGTAGTATCAAATTTAAGCCATTCTGACTAAAATTATAAAGTGAAACCCACCAAATTCACACCAAACTTGTGTGAATCCCCATCATTTATGCATAGTGTGTCCTTCACACTTTCCACATAGTGGGGGAGGGGTGTGAGGGGGAACATAATGTGAAGAGGACTTCAGCAAGAAGTCAAAACGTCGGGTAACACTATGCATAAATGATGGGGATTCACACAAGTTTGGTGTGAATTTGGTGGGTTTCACTTTATAATTTTTACAGTGTGGTAGCTTTTTAGAAGTCATTCTGGCTCTTGACAACCAAAAAGCTAAGGAGTACTTAGCTGCTTAATAAAATGGCGAGTTTTTTATGTCTGATAAAATGTCATAAATGTCATAGTAATGGTCACAACAATTTTTTGTAACTTGAAAAGTAAGTATTTTCGCTGGAATTTTCTCACATTTTTAAGCTTAAAATTAAAGTAGACTTACTTAATGCTATAATGTGAGAAAGCACTGCCCTTACCACAAGCTATACGCGTTCTTATACTTCCTCCAGAATCTGGGGGGAACAGAAAGAGTTGAATGTGGGCAATTGAATAGGTAAAGGGTGTGGATGAGGGTGACTACCAATAATGGGTATAGTGTCCTTACATTCAGTAGAAAGTGATAACTTAACGATTTTAATTGTAACTGAAAGGGAGTGGTGGTATAGATGAGGGAAGGTGGTGTATTAAAAAGATGGTGAAGGTACAAAAGAGAAGGCAAAAAGGGAATGTGGTGTCAAATCATCTAGTAAAGGCCAAGCTTAAAAGAAGAAGGCCAAAGTACAATAAGAAGGCATAACTTACGAAAATCCCAAGTCCACAATCATGATAAAAGATGGAGAGATTCAGAAGCAGGAGAGATAGACAAAGGGAGGTGAAGGGACTCAATCACGCAAGAAGAAATAGCTGAAAAAAGGAAAGGAGTGGGGGAATAATAAAAACTGAGATAGTTCAGGAAATAGAAAGCTGGAGTGGGTAACTGATGTAACCTTAAGCGATTTGGTAAAGAATGATAACGATGATTAAAAATACCTCATTCTTACTTTGTAGTATGTCTAACGCCACTGTGTGGCGTAGTACTTGTTAGTTCATTAATAGATAAGTTGGCTTTGCAATGTATTACTTGATGCATGCCTGCAAAGGTATTCAATAATATCATAGCCTAATCGAAAATCACAAAATGAATACTGATTTTTTTTAATAGGCACTCATGATATTTTAACTGGCTATTTGGAAGCTAATGTTTTAAGAGTTATTTTTTTGGAAAATACCACAGCAATCGGAGCTTTGATCATGTTTCGGTCAAACGAAACCAGTCCTTTTTTGGTGACACTGCATGTAGAAATGGCCCAATTTTTTGAAATTCCCAACGAAATGTCTGGAAGGTCTTTATACCTGTATGACATTCAAGAAAATGGTCATCTGTTGGACGGAATTGCTTATCCAATTGAAGACCCTATGCAAGTACCTGGAACAATCATACATGGTATGTTGAGCACATAATTTATTTTTAACTATGAATGCAGTATTGTATTGCATTACTGTCAACAGAAGATGATGCATCACAAAATAACAAATGCTCTTTAAACTTAACAAATATTTGGACTCTTAACATCTACTGTAATTGTGATTCGACAGTGATTTCTGATGGACTTCAAACTATTGTATTTTTAAGTGATGATTATGTTGGAACTATATATTCAAGAAATGGTAAATGTTTGGAGCAAGTACTCATTACTGTGAATAGAAGTGGTGAATACAATATTGCAGTATTTGCAGTAAATGACATTATTAGCAATGCAAAAAATAGCATTTTTTATTCTGGAAACATAACTGTTCAAGGGCATGAAATTACAAGTGAACCTGAGCCAAGCACAGATACTACATCAACTTATGGTAAACAAATAAATAGTTAAGCTATCTAACAAATACATATAATGTATCAATACTTATTTCTTTTGTACAGGTCTTGCTGTAATATTATATGGTGTAATTGGAGTCCCTTCAACTGTAGTAATTTTATGTGTAGTGCTACCGTTAGTTATTGTGATCACTTTGAAAATATGGAAGAGAAACGTATGTTTATAGGGTAGTCAAATTATAATAAAATTGAATGTTTGGGCCATGCAAAGTTATTAATTAGTTCTCAGGCAATTATCATGAAAAAGCATGCTGGAAGCATTTTTTTAATAAACACTAACAAAGCCATTTACATCACTGTGCACTAACATAGCACGGCCTTGCACTTTCCCCAGCTGTCTAGCTCTCTACTGTTAACGCAGTCTGTGTACCTCTTGCACATACTAATACACTTTTATTAACACACAAGATTCTTAATTATTTAAATTCAAAATGCAACATTTTAAAAACTATGAAAAGGCGGTACTTGAGAAACTAATAAAAAACTTTGTATGGCCTTATATAGCGTACTTAAAGGTATAATTACCAATATGCGCTATATAAGCTACCTGCATGTCGAGCTTGCTTCATGGTGAATTAAAGAAACCACAACTTAATGAGCGAACACAATTAAAATATCTTATCATAATTTAATTGGACTATATTTAAAAATTAAAAAAAATAATTATAGACATCTTGAAGAGCCAGCATTATTTGAGGTTTTTACCACAATTTAGTTGGACAAATTTTGTTATATACATTTATGTAACTTTGACTTAAATTACTGAATAAAAAGTCATACTTATTAATTAAGTATTTTAATTCGTAGAATTTTTCAAAGAGAAGAAGTTTTAGTGTTCGGATAACAAAAGAAGTGGCAAAAGTTCAGGTGATTTCTCAATTGTATTTGACAAATAGTCAAATAGTCTAGCATGTTAACTTGTGGGTTTGATCCTTTGACAGCCAAAATCTTTTAAAATAGTTTGAAATAACCTGTAAAAAAGATAATACGTTTGATGATTATATTACAGTACTGATTATTACCTACTCGGTGAAGTTAGTACAACTTCAGTCCATATTATTTGTGTTGTTCTGATTTTGCCGAATGCACAAAATGAATGTAGAATGTTTAAACTCTGAATAACCCTATACAAACACTCATCTCTTATTATTATTAATATAGCACATATCATATTTTTGTACAGATAGATGATGAGTGTCTGCAAGACTCAGAAAAATCCTTGGAAAATTCTGTTAAATATTCTAAAGATGATAAAAAACTTACAGTTGACTATCAGAAAATGTAATTATATTTGCCTATCATGTCGTCTTTACTATAAGTTAATGTACTTCATTTTCTGTTTAATTGTATTTTCAATAAAATAATGTGCATTACATGGAGCTAAGGAGGAATGTTGAGATAAAACTCATTATTAATATAATTTTCACTGCGAATATAGTCCACATTATATAATAGCCTGAAATACGTTCAAAATTTACATCTTAATTTATTTTTTCAATGATTCAGATATTTGTATCCTGGATAAAATAATACTACTTTTGTCCAAGATAAACCTGTAAATATCACATTTGTAATATCCCATATGACAATATTTATGTATAAAATGACTATGGAGAGATATACCTCAGAAACCCCAGAGAAAAAAAAAACATTCTTAAGGGTGGCAGCACACCGCCTAAGCAATTTTTTGTTAATGGTTGCTATGCACGATTGCAGTACTACTATTTTATACTTACAAGGGCTTCTCCATTACAACACAAGGACAAAGTACCTGGAAGAAGCCCCTCACTAATTTTAGAGGGAATCTGGATGAAATAAAACTTTGTAGCACTTTTTTGGAGCGGTGAGGAAAGTTGGAGCTCTGCAATTCGATCCATAAGCGCGCATACGCGAGAGGGTTACAGTAGTCCTGTTGTTTGTTCGCCTTATTTACTGTATACAAAAATAATACTACTCAGAAACATTGAATCTGAACCCCAAAGATTAAGACTGCATATCCTGTATTTGAGTGGGTCTAGAAAAAGGGACCTTATGGCGCAAACCAAAAAAATTGAATTTCTTATGCTAATATAAAGCTACAATTTATCTCAACTTAGTGCTAAAATACTGAAGCTCAGAGAAACTGGCAGTTGAACTGGGCTGTATTCAGCTAAGCAATTGAACTAGAAATCGAGAAACCGATTGAATTTCCACTTCCGGTATAATTAACGTTTCCGTATACTTAACGGCGTACTCCGCGTACTTGTTTGAAACTCCGCCCATTCTCCGTTTTACTTCGAGAACCAGAGAGAATAAAAATTAGCTTGTCTTTCCATGGCACGCTTGAGGTTTTTTAAGTTGTTTTGACATTTGAAATTTGGCATCGACGTAGATTAAGGGTCACTAAGGCTAATTATGCACACACAAAAAACAAAAGTAGGAGAAAGAAAGAAAATTCTCTTTCAACAGCTCTGGGAGATAAAGTTGGAATGGGACGAGGAAGTACCAACAAGAAGCACCAGGAGTGGAAACAGCAACTTCCTCTTCTCAAAACCGGTGCTATTTCCAATCTGAAGTACAGTTGTCAAGACAGAATTGCATGGATTTTCTGACACTTCAGAAGATGCCTATGCAGCTGTCATTTATCTTTGAGCAGTTTATGACCTCCATGCTTACTCTTATCATAGCCAAGACAGAAACTGCTCCACTCAATAAGCAGTCTATTCCAAGACTTGAGCTCTGTGGTGCACAACTACTGGCAAAGCTACTGGCCAAGGTGCAACCATCACTCAAAGTGAATCTTGATAATACCTATACTTGGTCAGATAGTACCATTGTCTTACATTGGCTCGATGGTAATCCTAAGAGATACAAAACATTTGTCGGTAACAGGATATCAACCATTCTCGAGCTATTACCTTCTAGATGTTGAAATCATGTTCCTACAAGCTCTAATCCTGCAGACTGCGCATCTCGTGGACTCATGCCAAAAGAATTACTTTCTCATTCTCTTTGGTGGGAAGGTCCAAAGTGGTTCTGATGGAGCCACCACAGTTGCCTGTTGTTATTCTGATAATGGCACTAATTCTGTAGGACCTTTTAATGAACTGAAAGCAATTTTTAGTTTGTAGTCAAATTCCTCTACTCAGTGCTCTATATCTCATTTTGCATTCTCACATGGTATATCGTCTGGAATTTTAATCTTGAAAAGGCACCTCACTTTGGAGGACTTTGGGAGGCTGCAGTAAAATCCACCAAATATAACCTCAAACGTGTTATCGGCCAGCAGCGCCTCACCTTTGAAGAGCTGAATACAATCATCTGCCAAGTATCTCCAACCTGGAAATGTTGTCATTATCAAGGAAGATGTCTTTGTTCCCCCAAACCTCTGGCCTATGGCAGTTATAATAATATCTACTTCACCTGGAAGAGATGGTCACACAAGAGTAGTCACACTTAAGACTAAATCTTGTGTGTATAAGTGTCCAATTAACAAGCTGGTGATATTGGTCCCCTCAGAATGAATCATAAAGCACATTGTACTTTGGTGTCAAGCTTCATAACATCTGTAATTAATCACTGGGCACTCTATAATGCTCGCACTTCATGCCTACATTTCATACTTCACGCACTTCACTCGTGGTAACTTATCGATCTTTGTCGAACTCTATCACTTAGTTACTCTTTTATTTTTATCTCTTTTATTTTTATCTCATTCTTTATCTGTTTTCTAGCTATTTTATCCAGTTTATTTCTATCAATTACATCTGTATTTCTATTTACCTTGTAACGTTTGATTATCTATATAATCCTACATTTCTCGAGGTAGTAACTGGATTTGGTAAGCTAGATTCGAAGCTATCGAATCTTTCTACTCACATTATATAACCAAGAAATATAAGATAATTCAGAAGATAGTTAACAAGTATAGACAACACCACAAGTAGATTTCGTTATGGGATTTATACAACAGAGGGTCAAAGGCCAGAGGATATTATTATATAGTGTAATCCCATATATATATATATATATAATGTATATTATGTAAGTGTATGATATAATGTTTTTGGAAGTTTGTTATGTTTATACATAAAAATCAAGGTTTACACAAGATAAACAAGAATTAATAATCAAATATTTTTTTAATTATTATTATATATTGCGTGTTTCTCCATAAGCGTCATTATTTGTGATATGAAATTTATCCTTTGAAATAGGAGATATCTCCTCATAAACTTGATTAGGAGTTTGTGACATAAACTTTTCTGGAATTGTTTTCTTTTTAATCCTTGTTTGACAAAATAATCCCAGAAGAATCATGCTGATGATAAACAAGATAGCAATTACAATACCCAGAGATAATCCAACAATCAGTAGCTCAAATCTTGAACTTTTGGACTGAGTATAAATGTAATTTGTCTATATATTATACATGTAGTAAATACATTAATAAAAATTATAAATAATACTTCTTTGATTCAATTAATATTACTTTGTACAGCAAATTTATAATTAAGATTAAAAAATTCACTAGGTGACAAACTGTTTCATATTGAGCTTTGCAAACTGACATTAAGATCTAGCCTTTCCTGAAAAAAATGAACGACTAACTAACTGACTGACTGACTATTGACTGACTGTCTGACTGACTCACTGACTGACTGACTCACTGACAACAAATAGAGAACTGTAATCCTTTCACGCATGTGCAATGGCACCTACTTCAGAACAATAATGAAGCACCTAAAATGGGAACCATCAATGCTATTATACACTAGCTAATTATTAAAAAAAAAAGATTATTTACTTGGCCTATAGAATCAATATGAATATGTCTATTTGCACCTCATGCAAGTCTGTGCGTAGGTACTAACTTATGTAATGACATGGTGTACGTTAATGCTTTCTTTCTAAGAGAAGCAGAACATGCAAGGTCACCTCACAAGTAGTTTTATGGAAATCTCTCATTTTCCAGCATTCCACTGAGTTCAACAAAACTAGCATAACAATAGGGGTGGGGTTGGGTGTTTCCAACTAAAGCTTGCGATTGTATGACTAAAAGATCTATGACTAAAGAGATAGCTAGCTTTTCCTGAGAAAATAAACAACTGACTGTCTGTCTGACCATCTGACTGACTGACTGACTGACAGCAAATAGAGTACTGTAACCCTTTCGCGAATGTGTAATGAGGTTTAATTACATCAAAAAATTTCAATTAATTCGATAAAAATATTATTGTAAACTTTTCTTTATGAAACAAATTTCTTTAAACTTTCCTCAAATATGACCAATTCTTACACAATAATATTGACATAGATAGAAAAATTAAACCTACTTGGCCAGATGGCATGGATACAGTATTGGAAGTTATGTAATCTGCTTTATAAAGAAGAAGAACATTAAAAAATTAACATAATAGCAGCAATCACTTACTATTTTGAATAGGGCTCTTACAAACTGCTGTTGTGTCATTCTGCCACCGTTCATTTTCTCCACAGTGAAGAATAACTTGTTCATGATTAATACATCTCACAATGGAATAGTAACTACCAGTACGAAATATTTCGTATACTACCTCTATTGCCGGGATTAACAGAAATGGACATTTTCCTTTATAATGAGAATAAATTAAGCATAAATAATTTTTAAAAAAATTCTTACCTAGTATATATGTTTGAGAAAGAGATTCATTTGTGCATAAATATGCAGTAACTGTCATGTTGTAAGAAGTGTTTTGATTAATTTGTAATATTATTGAGCGATCATTAGTATATATTTTTTCTTTTCCATGTGATAGAGGAGGTATGATGCTAAATATTACATTTGTCAGCAATCTGCTCGGTATTGACAAATTCCAAAATCCTAAGAAAGAATAAGTCTGACCAATTTGTGACATAATGAAGTATTGTGGTAAATTTTGCTCTGCTAAAAATTAAAAAAATGATATAATTAATAGGTCAAGATAAAGTTTTCAAAATTTATACATTTATACATATCTCTGCCTTATAAATAATATTATCATGTACTGAACTCAAGTACTCCCATAGAGATTAATACAATGAAACTACCCCAATATTTTCCCATATTGCGTCCCCTTTGGCATTATAACAAGTATTATTGCGTCCCCTTAGGCTAATTTTATATTTTTAGGTTTTTTTGTTAAGTCTTAATAATAATACATTAATTTGACATATCTATCTATTGCTATTAGGTATGTATGAATTGTAAATCACTTCATTTGTGGTTGTGTGTCATTAGGTGCAGCGGACATTGTGGTGAAACTTTGTGTTTGTGTTGCTGTAGGAAAACCAATATTTATTGTACAATTGGTGATTGTTGCTCCAGCAAAAAAGGACTAAGCACTTAAATCTTGGTTCATAGTACCACTCGATGGTGTTGTAGGGTATGAAGAAGATGGATTAGTTTCAGGCTTTTTGTACGAGCTCAAGACATGAGACATTTCCTTTTGCTGTTGTAATGATGCTTATTTATAGCTATTTAGACTTTGTAGATTGTTATGCACAGTTAGTTGGATTATCTGTGTTTCTGGTACACTATTCTTGGTAAGACATGTAACCATTGTTTTTCGAGCTGAATGATTTGTTTTTCCCCCAGACAATCCAGCACTTGCAGCCTTCTTTTTCATTATTGTATTGATTCTATCCTTCCCCATTTTCTTTTTTTGGTACCAAATGTCATCATTGGAGAATTGTAGTTCACAGCCAAATAAAACGGGGATTCCGATTTGCACATTTTAACTGGACGCTTTTGAAGAAACTTTTCAAAAATACGTAAGGGACACGGAGAGATATTGTTGGGGGTGGTCCACAAACATTTCCAACTCTTCATCGTCCAAACATACAGAAGAAGATGCTTCTTCTACGTGCTTAGTTTCCTCCGTATGTCCGTTAGTATAGACTGGATTAGCAACAGTTGGTTCTATAGGGAGTTTCTGTAGATATTCAGATTGTTTCTCAATCATTTCAAGAACTTCATCAAAAAAATCCTGTAATGAAATATCTTCAGCCATAACAACGTTAGCTTACTGGTGGTTTAGCTCCGGTCGTTGCTAAGATTAGGTTTGCGCATGCGTACATGATAAATATGTTATACTTGAATACGCGAAATATCACTCGTCTGATCGGGGTATTGGCACTCGTGCCTGCGGCACTCGTCCCCAATACATCCGACAGACTCGTGATATTTTGCAGTATTCAAAGTATAACATATATATATCCTCACAATACAACGCAACATCAACAGTTGTGATACCACACTGTTGTTGTGTATATGCAAACTGTGTTACTAAAGTTATGACATACAGTAAATCATCTGTTATCTGGGCAGCCTGGGTCAGAGAGGTGCGCTCATAACTAGGATTTGCCAGTATCTCAGTATTTTTTAACAGTTATTAATGAAAAACTTCATTACACTTGTAATTTGTCATGATTTTTAGTATGAAATCTGCAGGGAAAATAAAACTTCATGCAATTATATATACTGTTATAAAATGTTTTAAATATTATATATCTTTGTATAGTGATTGTGTTGGTTAATAAGATCCAGTAATTAGCACCTTTTAAGGCACCACTGCAAGAAATAAAAAGCCTTTAATCTATTTGTGTAGAAGTGAGAATTTATAATTACCATTGAACGTTAATTTGATGCCATGATTTCCTACATTACGGAGTGAGTAAAAAAAGTGTAATAAAGAAAAGTGTTTGTTAATTTTGACGCTTGAATTATCAATAGCTTAAAACGGTTTAATTTTTATGACCGCAGGTAGTCTGACCACCATATGGCAGCACCCCGGTGAAAGGTTCAAGTGTGATTGCCACACAATTAGTGAATAAATCCAAACTTTAAGGTGGTAATATCAATGTATGGAACAGCAAAAACTAGACTAGAATACGGATTACATAATCATCATATTAACAGCATTTAAATTATCATCAAAACATTTATGATGACCATGAAATATACACTTACATATTTTTGCAATAACAAGTAGCCGTTATGATACACGTATACTGAAGCACTAAAACTCACCAGAAGGTGATCCAAAGATTGTTAGTATTGAATTATTTACACTATCCACTAATTTATGTTGCTTCATTACTTCTTCACTAATAAGTACCCCACCACACAGTGGCGCTTGACCTATTGCAATGTAAGAACGCAGTAGCACAATTTATTTTACTCAGTTATCATTCTCTAGCATTGATTAACATTACATGTTTCCCTCTCCTGATCCTCACACGTGTTAGTGTTTGTTTCGTTGTCTACCCCTTCCCATACCTCCACTAGACAGAATCTTTCCGTTTGTGATCCCGTATCATTCAAGGAAATTTATTGGTTATCCCTTCGTATTAGGTTGTTTCTGAATGACACAAGACGCACTTAGGACTTAAAAACTTACTGTTAGACTCCAACACAGTAAAGTAGTTCTTCAAAACTTCTTGTTTTTTCAAGTCGCAAAATCTTATGGCGAATGATTACTATGGTATTGAAACCTTTTACCAGACATAATTCAAAAAAAAAATCGCCCTTTTTATTAGTAGCTGCGAGTGTTTGTTGTCAAAAGCTACTGATAATTCTGGTAATCAGAGACTACAGAAAATACTAGTACTCAGGGAATTGAGGTAAGAAAGTAGTTCTATATGTTATAGTAAGTTATAAACCAAAATTGAGGTTTGTATGCGATTTATAAACTCCGAGACACGAGGGCGCAGCCCGAGTGGCGAGGATTTATAAATCGAAATACAAACCTAATGATTTTGGTTTATAACTATTTTATA
>WLWI01000682.1_pt1 | contig 30364 bp, 6 predicted proteins | sample 6701501 | NCBI WGS metagenome assembly WLWI01 (sample SAMN12718690, study PRJNA515312) | sponge metagenome | isolation source: marine sponge | host: Mycale hentscheli | place: New Zealand: South Island, Marlborough, Capsize Point | collected 2014-11-01 | reverse complement strand
TGACCAGGCAGCACTACTTGGTTCTAGGGGAATGTCAGTGACTGCACTGAAGATCTTTTGCAGACCAATGTCGTAGCGGTTCAATGCGTACGAACGAAAACAGGGAAAGGTGCGAAGAAGGGAATGCAGTTTGGAAAAGGCAAAGGAACTTCGAAGCAAAACCAATGCATCCTTAGTTTCTATATGTTTTATACATTCTCCCAAACTTTTCAGTTCATCCACCTTCTGATGTAACCTTTTAGAAATGTTAGTATGATCACCAAGTGGCGTGCCCAAGAAGGTTGCATCAAGTAGGGATACAGACTGTAGACTAGAGAATGAATGGCAAAGTCTGCCACGAATGGAAAAATTTCTGCACATTACTTCAGCTTTAAGATGAAGTCCTAATATTTTAGTTTCTTCCATCACTCTAATGTCATGAAATAAACTTTCTGCATTTCCTCCAAGAATCACATGATCCACGTGCTGTAGACAGAACTCAGACTTTAACTGTTGACAGTGTCTGTGCAGTGTGAGACAGAAGAGTAGTGGAGCTAAAGGGTCACCTTGCTGCAGTCCCTCAGCTGACTGGAGAGTTTTATTACCCCAGTGTAAATCAGAAAGAGCTGAATATGCAGAGTAGACGTAGGGATAAAGAACAGGACACAAGTCATGTACAGCCTCTAACATACGATCTCTTCTCAGAGAATTGAAGGCATTATTAAAGCTGATTATGATCACTGCATCATCATTACTCATGTTTGCCAAGTAATGCCTAGCTGCATGAATGGCAGCTTCTGCTCCTCCTCTAACACCGTAACCTAACTGTCGGGGAAGCAACAGGCGAGTCATCTCATCTTGAACGAGGTAACTGGCAACTTTAGCCACCAAACGACGCAGAGTACAGCCCACCAGTATGGGGCGCACTTCTCCAGACTTAGTCTCTAAAGCTACCAAGTGAGCACCAAAGAACTGAGACCTGACAGATTCAGGAATGTTCCCACAGAGTACTAGCTTGCAGAGTTTAACCAGGGCATTTAAAAGTGGAGCATCAGAATCGCCTTCGCAAGAGCTCAGCATGTCCTTCAAATGACGAGGTCGTAAGAGTCCTGGTCCACCAGCTGAGCCACTGGGTAAGGATCGTACTGCTCTGAGTATAGTGTTGGTGGTAAGTCCATTAATTTCTTTCTCACCTTGACTTGTAGGAATCTGTGAGATGATTGCATTTGGAGATGATGGAAACTGATATTTAAGTGCTTTGTATGTTTTGTCCGAGAAGTCTGCAGGTACATCTGATGAGCTAGCCAGTTGGATTGCACCTCTCAGATCTCCATCCCGCAATTTATTAGAAACTTTGCTTGCCAAAACAGAAGTGTAATTTAATTTGGCTTCTTTACTTCTTACATGATATACAGATGCTGAAGATTTGACTGGGCTTTCATGCTGTAGCTGGTTCTGGACAATACTGGCCAGTGACTTGTTCTGGTTTACCTGTAATGGTGTTTTCAGATAATTGGTAGTGAAGTGAAACAATCTATTCCAAGATGAAATAGAATTGTTTTTAATTACATCTTCTAGTATTGAGGTAAATTTAGAGCAGCAACTGGTCCTGGCGGTTTCAGGAATTGTATGTAGAACTTTCACCCTAGGAATAGGCTGTAGAATAGATTCCTGAATATTCAGTGGGCGTGGTACAGCTAGAGAATAAGCGGTCTGGTTGATTTCTGGCTGTGGATTATTGTCCATTGTGTGTTCTCCTATAAAACAAATGACATGTTCATCGCTAGCTTCTGTGGCCAGCATCAGTGCTGTTTGGTTATGACTATTTGTCAGATTCACTTCTGCTCCATGCTTCAGCAACATTTTTACAACATCAGCATGGCCATTCTGACTGGCAAACATAAGTGCAGACATTCCATTGTCCAAGTGTTCATTAGCTGAAGCTCCATTCTCTAGCAACAGTTCAACTGTTTTACAATGTCCAAATATACAAGCAATTATTAGTGGAGAGTATGTACAATTTTCATGAAGACGCCAACTCCCTTTAGACTTCAGTACAACTTCATGGGTCGTGTCATTATCCTTTATCTCTAAAACAATAGGATCCTCTTCTTTATATTCTCCAACTGCTCCATAATTCTTTGAATGTAAATCATTGCATTTTTCTGGGGCCACTCTAGCTCCAGATTCGAGTAGAGCTTGTATACTTTCATCATGTCCAACATGACTATTAATTAGATAAATGGGGGCGTATGAAGGCAGTGATTTCATGTGAACCATTTTATTACTTAATGATATCATCAGCTTATGATTTTCACAGCTATGATAGCATGTAGGAGAGAAGTTGTACTCTCTAGTAGTGTCTGCCCCGCCTATCCCCTTCAATAGTTCAATAATTTCTTCATAATGATCATTACCTGAAAAAATTAATTTTGAAAATAAAGTTTTCAATTGCAGATTCACATTAGCTCCATTCTCTAGTAGCATTTTAGCGACTTCACTATGTCCTTCTTGACTGGCATACATTAGTGCAGAAAACTGATCTTCATTCTGCAGATCCACACTAGCTCCATTCTCTAGCAGTATTTTAGCGACTTCACTATGTCCATTATAACTAGCATACATTAGTGCAGACCACCCATCTTCCCTTTGCAGATCCACACTAGCTCCATTCTCTAGCAGTATTTTAGCGACTTCACTATGTCTTTCTTGACTGGCATACATTAGTGCAGACCACCTATCTTCCCTTTGCAGATCCACATTAGCTCCATTCTCTAGCAGTATTTTAGCGACTTCACTATGTCCATTATAACTAGCAAACATTAGTGCAGACCCCCCATCTTCCTTTTGCAGATCCACATTAGCTCCATTCTCTAGCAGTATTTTAGCGACTTCACTATGTCCATTTGAACTAGCTGACATTAGTGCAGACACCACATCTTCCCTCTGCAGATCCACACTAGCTCCATTCTCTAGCAGTATTTTAGCGACTTCACCTTGTCCTTCTTGACTGGCATACATTAGTGCAGACACCCCATCTTCCCTATGCAGATCCACACTAGCTCCATTCTCTAGCAGTATTTTAGCGACTTCACTATGTCCATTATAACTAGCAGACATTAGTGCAGACAACCCATCTTCCTTTTGCAGATCCACACTAGCTCCATTCTCTAGCAGTATTTTAGCGACTTCACTATGTCCTTCTTGACTGGATAATATTAGTGCAGAAAACTTATTTTCCTTTTGCAGATCCACACTAGCTCCATTCTCTAGTAGTATTTTAGCGACTTCACTATGTCCATTATAACTAGCAGACATTAGTGCAGACCACCCATCTTCCTTTTGCAGATCCACACTAGCTCCATTCTCTAGCAGTATTTTAGCGACTTCACTATGTCCTTCGTGACTGGCATACATTAGTGCAGACCACCCATCTTCCATTTGCAGATCCACATTAGCTCCATTCTCTAGCAGTATTTTAGCGACTTCACTATGTCCTTCTTGACTGGCACACATTAGTGCAGACCACCCATCTTCCCTTTGCAGATCCACACTAGCTCCATTCTCTAGAAGTATTTTAGCGACTTCACTATGTCCATTCGAACTAGCAGACAATAGTGCAGACCCCCCATTTTCCCTTTGCAGATCCACACTAGCTCCATTCTCTAGCAGTATTTTAGCGACTTCACTATGTCCTTTATTACTAGCAAACATTAGTGCAGACCACCCATCTTCCATTTGCAGATCCACATTAGCTCCATTCTCTAGCAGTATTTTAGCGACTTCACTATGTCCTTCTTGACTGGCACACATTAGTGCAGACAGCCCATCTTCTTTTTGTAGATTCACATTAGCTCCATTCTCTAGCAGTATTTTAGTGACTTCACTATGTCCTTTATAACTAGCAGACATTAGTGCAGACCACCCATCTTCCTTTTGCAGATCCACATTAGCTCCATTCTCTAGCAGTATTTTAGCGACTTCACCATGTCCTTCTTGACTGGCAGACATTAGTGGAGACCACCCATCTTCCTTTTGCAGATCCACACTAGCTCCATTCTCTAGCAGTAATTTAGCGACTTCACTATGTCCTTTATAACTAGCAGACATTAGTGCAAACCTCCCATCTTCCCTTTGCAGACCCACACTAGCTCCATTCTCTAGCAGTATTTTAGCGACTTCACTATGTCCATTCGAACTAGCAGACATTAGTGCAAACCACCCATCTTCCCTTTGCAGATCCACACTAGCTCCATTCTCTAGCAGTATTTTAGCGACTTCACTATGTCCATTATAACTAGCAGACATTAGTGCAGACAACCCATCTTCCTTTTGCAGATCCACACTAGCTCCATTCTCTAGCAGTATTTTAGCGACTTCACTATGTCCTTCTTGACTGGCAAACATTAGTGCAGACCACCCATCTTCCCTTTGCAGATCCACACTAGCTCCATTCTCTAGTAGTATTTTAGCGACTTCACTATGTCCATTATAACTAGCAGACATTAGTGCTGACGCTCCATCTTCCCTTTGCAGATCCACATTAGCTCCATTCTCTAGCAGTATTTTAGCGACTTCACCATGTCCTTCGTGACTTGCACATTTCAGTGCAGAACACCCATCTTCATCTTGTAGATCTACACTCACTCCATTGGCTATTAAAAGTTGAACAACCTCATGATGTCCATTCTTGCAGGCACTTATCATCGGATGTTGATTACTAGTACCTTCTTCATTAATGCCTACCTGTATGTTTAGATCCACTCTTCTGTTCTTTAGTATGAGATCAACCACTTCAGCATCTCCAGAGGCACACCCCTTGTATAATGCCTTTCTCACTTCATCTCGGGTGGTATTCGGATCTAGTAAATGTCTAACCTGCTTATCATGTCCAGATTCAATCGCTTTCTTAGAATCTTTGGGCTGCACAGATTCTTTGGATTCTTGGTTACCCATTGTAAGAGAAGCTCTATTTCCCAGTTTGGTCAACTATTTATTTGTATAATTCATAGTAATCATGTGACTACTAGTGACAATATTCATTGTCTTGTCCTCAGAGTTCAAGTTGATAACCCCTTACCAAAAAGTTATTGTAAATACAGGAAATATGAATTAAAGAATCTTTGATGCCCAGATTCAGCAGGAAACACAAGGCTCATTTGGCATATCTGAAGAAAGCAAGTAGATAATCTGTATTGTTGTAATAAGTGATAGCACAATTACCAAGTGAACCAACTAGCTACCAACAACACCAGAAACAAACACTAGAATAAACTGACCATGAGAATGCTAACTATTAATTCACTAAATTTCTAAAAATGTGAAGGAAAAAAAAAAAAAAAGGATGAGGCTCTCTCAAAGAAAGGAATATATTTGGAGTTAATTGAAAAGATACCTTTTTGTGAGGCATAATTAATATACTTTTTTTACAATTAAGTCGATTTCTAGTGTCTGATTCCACACTTTGATAAAACAAGAAGCAGTCAGCTTTGTATAGGCACTAGCTTTCGTGGGTAACGGTCATAAATAATTTCTTGCTGTCCACAGTGGCTTGCTTTTTACTGAGAATTTACAGAACATTGGAATTGGAGATTCACATTGAAACTATATACCAGTGAGTGTCTGCTGCACGTTTAGCTTATCTTCACTTACATCTACCATTTTCATTGTTAATTGCACAAACTATATTGATACCTAATTAGGAATACACCCAGTAAATTATTATTTTTTGTCTGGGAGTTGAATTTGTAATAACTAGCTAGTGCATAATAGCGCAGCGCTCACAAAAATAAACACCATGAGATTTGTTCCCGGATTTAACCAGTGGGTAAACAAAGTTAATCTCAGCCAATATTAGCAGGCATCACTCAATATATGTTATGCATAGCCAGTAAAGTAGCTACACAATTACGCCACCTAGCGCACCAAAAGCAACAGAAATATGGTATAGACTATAATTGATAGGTCAGGGTAACTAAGCAAGAATGCTACTCAACTTTCTAGTGCTGAAGAACAAAACTTAAGGGATCACATACCTACCCAGGACAGTGTGAGACAGGATCATCATATTGCTAGCTCTATAAGTGGTACCAATTTTTGCTTCAACCTGGTCAAATACAAACAATATAAGGCCTATGGCAATGGACTGGCCAATACTACATGAATTCTCAAAGTAGCTATCAGTGGATAAAAATTAGAGATAGAGAAAACTGTCAAGAAATTCATTCATCCAGATCCCCGAAAGATTAATCTATTTACAGTAGCACTTCATCAGGTTCGTCATATATCAAAGTCAGCAACACCTCATAGTTTTCGGCAGGCTCGATACAAGACCTCAAATTTTCTACAATCAGCCGGGCTCTGCCTAACATACATTAGGAGGGTAGGTGTATGCAAATTTGCCATCTAAAATTAAATTAATGTCTTTTAACCCTTTCATAAACAATAGCACCAAGCAGTCGGTCTTCTGTTAAAAAAATTAGCCTAATAATGTTCTCATATTTTGTGAATGCACTGCTCTGATGTAGTACTTCTTGTAATAAAAATACATAAATAAACAAACAAACAAATAAATAAATAAATAAATAAATAAAAAACGAACAAGAGCTAGACACAAAAATGGCTGCTGGAACATTTGCTTTTAAACATTTGTTTATTAGAAATGTTTTTATAGTACCAGGGTGCAAAGCTCAGACTTTAGCAACTAGAAGGTGAATAAGGAGTGAATTCTGTTTGAACCCTGTGGTAGTTCTGTGATCATCTGAAATTGAGCTTACATGTAAGTGCCTTCTAATCTTCAAGTGAGATCAAGATCCCATAGCTTTCTCAGAATCTTTGGGCTGCATATATTTCTTGGAGATTTGATTACCCAATTATGATAGAAGTTTTATTTTCCAGTTTTAGTTTATAATGATCATATTCATTATTTTGTCCTTGGAGTTCATGTTATTACCCCTTACCAAAAAGATTTATGGGGTAAGATGTGTGGGGCCGTCTTAAAGAGATACACAAGAATTGTAATTGATTGTTTATTGTCATTTATGTGTTAATTTCATCTGTTTTATGTTCTTACGTAAGTCTTCCATCTTTGTTGTGTGGAATGTGTGTGTGAACTGCCAGAGTGCCATGTGTTCACCCATTGGGCATGCTTACACTGGTTTTTCTAGTTGTCTCTCTCACTGGGCTTGCCTTGGCTAGTCACTGCTCAGTTGGTGCACCACTGCACCATTCTATATCACCTTTTTACTTGAATTATAATTAGTTATTACTCTGAAAAACCTTCCACCCTGACTCAAGGATTAGGTAGAGGGACTACATTAAAGTATCCAGGAACAGAACAGTGGCCACTCAAGAGTAGTAAATCTGGTGGCAGCATACCGAACCTTTCTAAGTCCAGAAGCTTTTGCGATAGGGGGGAGTTTCCTGGGCGACATTTGTGCTTCTGAGCAGGGAACTGTTTCCAATAAACATTCCCTGTCTGAATTACTAAGAGCGGAAGTCTCAGACGACAACCGAGAGGCCAGCCTTACAACCTGACTCGCTAGAGGTTGACTGTGAGTGAGCATTTCCCCCTCCAAACTCTATTAGTCACCTCAAAAAGTATAGTTGACAAATAACTAATCTTAAATTTTGCACTAAAATGTAAAAAAACAAAAACAAAAACAAACAACAACAACAAAAAACCCTGATTTATCTTATAAGTTAGGTGGGGTTAATAATAGGCGGAACAGATATTTGTGTGATAAGGACCATGGATCCATGCATACCCAAAGGGCACTCAGTGCACATGTAGACAAACCAAGGTGGAAATGCTTAGTTCCCAATACCGAAAAAATGACAACTTCATTGACCAATCCACCCGCACCTTACCAATGGGGGGAGAAGGGTTTTCTTTTAATTGTTTACTTTATTTCTTCTACTCTCCAGTGATTTGCCATGAAAATGTGGTAGCCAGAATGAAAGGGGCTTTCCCCGTCCTATAACTTTCCCACTCAATGCAAGCTAGCTATGGGAGGGAGTGTCTGATTACTACCTATGCCAAAACTCAGTAGTTATTAGAGCTGCGGAATAGAGGGACAGACATAAGTAGGTTTCAACGGTTCATACCATCAGTATTTATGCAATCATATATGTAGCTATTAAGTGGCCCCATTGGTTGGTGGGTCACTGACAGGGAGCCACTAGTCCGGTGTAGGCATACCCTTTACCAAACCGCTACACTGGGAATGGGTCTGGGGACATGGCCATACCAAATTTGTTCTGCCGCACATATATTGCAGTGGTCAATTACCATTACCGGGAATAGCCCTCCTCAACCACAAATAGAAATTCCTGTGCGTGTCAGCCACCCTTTCCAACGGTTTAGCAATCATGGCTAATTTGCAGTAGAAATTCAAGTATAAAGGAGGTGGGACACTCACCACTTCCACATTCCTCCAGAACAAATTTGGTATGGCCATGTCTCCAGACCCTCCGCGCGCTACGTGGGTCTAGCTCTGCCAGACTAGGGAGCCACCTGGTCTAGTGAGAAATGCAGGATGAATAGTGACATTGTATTCATGATCTCACAGGAACTCAATATGTGAAATACGAAGATTCAGCTCTACATATTACATTCATGTTTATCAAACATTATTCATGAAAAATATTCCAAAGAACTATAGTGCAGAGTGCAACAATAACTTGAATAAGGTGACTCAGATATATATAAGAAAATATGAAATGAATCTAAGGAATGTCAGTAACACAATGCAAAAAAGTTATATAAGTTTATCCAATGGAATAATCAGACCTTGGTGGGTGGAGCAAGTTAGAAAGGTTCAGAGGGTGAAGCTCAGTGGTATGACTGGGACACTTGTGGGTGGGCTGAGCTATGAGATCGAACTGGAAGATTTGTAGACCAAGAGGGAGAAGCTGGTAGAAGGGCGACTTGAAGATAAGTGGGAGAAGCAGTTGATCAGATTAGTCTAGGAAAGTCTAGCATGGTGAAATCGTATAATTAATGGAGACGTGTAGATCAGTGGATGGAGCTTGTTGATAAAACAAAAGGCTGGTGAATTAATTGGTGGTGCTAGATGATGAACAGAAAGATGTGTAGATCAGCGGATGGACCTGAATAATGGATACCAGAAGTAAGCGGGTAGAGCCGATCGACTTACATATCAGTGGCATGTGAGAGACCAGTGGATAGGTGGGTGGAACTGCTTGATCACGTAAAAGTCTTGCATGGAGCTGACTTATCGTTTTGAGACCAGTGGATATTAGGGGGTGGAGCTGCTTGATCACATAAAAGTCTTGCATGGAGCTTACTTATCATATTTGAGACCAGTGGATATTAGGGGGTGGAGCTGCTTGATCACATAAAAGTCTTGCATGGAGCTGACTTATCATATTGAGACCAGTGGATCAGGGTGTGGAGCTGGTTGATCATATAAACATCAGAGACCAGTTGATCAGGGGGTAGAGCTGATTGATCACATGAAATCTTGCATAAGCTGAGTAATCAGATTGAGACCAGTGGATCAGGGGGATTGAGCTAGTTGATTAGATTAAAGACTCACAATGCGGAGCTGATTTAGCAAACTATGAGATTCGTGGATCTGGTAGATCACATGGAAGGCTAATTGGCTCTTGGTGGAATAGACAATATGTAGATAAGAGTGACTGTATTCATCAGCAATTAGTCAGTTCAGTGGGTGAAGCTGATTGAACTGGAGAAAACCATAACAGTAAAAAATAAAAGAAAAAAAAAAGAAAAAAAAAGAAAAAAAGAAAAAAAGGAGCTAGCAGAAAGATTGTGTAGAGCCAGTTGAAGAGACAATGTGCGTGTGCTTGTGGGAGATGCAAGTTGAATACTAAGCAATATTCTTATAGGTCGTGATATGTCAGAGAATATTTCTTAAGGTATGGGCAATCTGTAAAATGATGTCCCAAAGTATCCACAAAGGCACCACAATACTCACAAACATCACAAGCATCAGCTCCATGTGTACCCAGTCGAAGCTTTACTAGATTTTTCACAACTGTGTCATCAAGTCTGAGAAATGTGGTAGATGCAGGTGGCTTATGAAGCCACGCCCTTGACTTCCTGGTGGACAATGCCAGCAGTTTCACACTGCTCTCTTCATTACCTTTGACAAGAACCTCTGCAGAAGCAATATCTCGAGGGACATTCCAATATTTCTGTCTGCAGGCTCTAGTACCCTCAGGTGGTGGTATGGCATGAGATTGAGACCAACTAGCAGTAGCTTCATCCAATAGCGAGGAACTGGATCTATGATTGCTGGGCAAAACAGCATTGACTAGATCAGAAGAAGCATGAGAAGATGCCAAGAAAGCAGAGGCAGCAGTGCGCACAGCACTCTGTACTCCCAGACCTCCTAGTCTTATTGGTAGAGTGGCTTGTGACCAGGCAGCACTATTTGGTTTTAGGGGAATGTCAGTGACTGCACTGAAGATCTTTCGCAGACCAATGTTGTAGCGGTTCAATGCGTATGAACGAAAACAGGGAAAAGTGCGAAGAAGGGAATGCAGTTTGGAAAAGGCAAAGAAACTTCGAAGCAAAACCAATGCATCCTTGGTTTCTATATGTTTTATACATTCTCCCAAACTTTTCAGTTCGTCCACCTTCTGAAGTAACCTTTTAGAAATGTTAGTATGATCACCAAGTGGCGTGCCCAAGAAGGTTGCATCAAGTAGGGATACAGGCTGTAGACTAGAAAACGAATGGCAAAGTTTGCCACGAATGGAACAATTTCTGCACATTACTTCTGCTCTAAGATGAAGTCCTAATAATTTAGTTTCTTCCATCACTCTAATGTCATGAAGTAGACTTTCTAAGTTTCCTCCAAGAATCACATGATCCACGTGCTGTAGACAGAACTCAGACTTTAACTGTTGATAGTGTCTGTGGAGTGTGAGACAGAAGAGTAGTGGAGCTAAAGGGTCACCTTGCTGCAGTCCCTCAGCTGACTGGAGAGTTTTATTACCCCAGTGTAAATCAGAAGGAGCTGAATATGCAGAGTAGACGTAGGGATAAAGAACAGGACACAAGTCATGCACAGCCTCTAACATACGATCTCTTTTCAGAGAATTGAAGGCATTATTAAAGCAGATCTTGACCACTGCCTCATCATTGCTCATGTTTGCCAAGTAATGCCTAGCTGCATGAATGGCAGCTTCTGATCCTCCTCTAACACCGTAACCCAACTGTCGGGGAAGCAACAGACGAGTCATCTCATCTTGAACGAGGTAACTGGCAACTTTAGCCACCAAACGACGCAGAGTACAGCCCACCAGTATGGGCCGCACTTCTCCAGACTTAGTCTCTAAAGCTACCAAGTGAGCACCAAAGAACTGAGACCTGACAGATTCAGGAATGTTCCCACAGAGTACTAGCTTGCAGAGTTTAACCAGGGCATTTAAAAGTGGAGCATCAGAATCGCCTCTGCAAGAGTTCAACATGTCCTTTAAATGACGAGGTCGTAAGAGTCCTGGTCCACCAGCTGAGCCACTGGGTAAGGATCGTACTGCTCTGAGTATAGTGCTGGTGGTGAGTCCATTAAAGTCTTTCTCAACTTGAATTGTAGGAATTGGTGAGATGATTGCATTATGTGGAGATGATGGAAATTGATATTTAAGAGCTCTGTAAGTTTTGTCCGAGAATTCTGCAGGTACATCTGATGAGCTAGCCAGTTGGACTGCACCTCTCACATCTCCATCCCGTAATTTATTAGAAACTTTGCTTGCCAAAACAGAAGTTTTTTTGCGTGTTACATGATATACAGATGCTGAAGAAATACCTGGGCTTTCATGCTGTAGCTGGTTCTGGACAATGCTTGCCAGTGGCTTGTTCTGGTTTACCTGTAATGGTGCTTTCAGATAATTGGTAGCGAAATGAAACAAATTGTTCCAAGATGAAATAAAATTGCTTTTAATTACATTTTCTAGTATTGAGGCAAATTTAGAGCAGCAAATGGTCCTGGCGGTTTCAGGAATTGTATGTAGAACTTTCACCCTAGGAATAGGCTGTAGAATAGATTCCTGAATATTCAGTGGGCGTGGTACAGTTGGTGAATCCACTGTCTGGTTGATTTCTGGCTGTGGATTATTTTCTATTGTGTGTTCTCCTACAAAACCAATGACATGTTTATCCCTAGCTTCTGTGGCCAGCATCAGTGCTGTTTGGTTATGACTATTTGTCAGATTCACTTCTGCACCATGTTTTAGCAACATTTTAACAACACCAGCATGGCCATTCTGACTGGCAAACATAAGTGCAGACATACCATTATCCATATGCTCATTAACTGAAGCTCCATTCTCTAGCAACAGTTCAACTGTTTTACTATGTCCATGTGTACATGCAAGTATTAATGCAGAGTATCTACAATTTTCATGAAGACGCCAACTCCCACCAGACTTCAGTACCACTTCATGGGTCATGTCATTATCCTTTATCTCTAAAACAATAGGGTCCTCTTCATATTCTCCAACTGCTCCATGATTCTTTGAATGTATATCACTGCATTTTTCTGACTTCACTTTAGCTCCAGATTCAAGTAAAGTTTGTATACTTTCATCATGTCCAATGTGGTTATTAATTAGATCAACAGGGGTGCATGAAGATAGTGATTTCAAATGAACATTTTTATTTAATGATATCATCAGGTTATGATTTTCATGGCTACCATAGCATGTAGGAGAGAAGTTGTACTCTATAGTAATGTCTGCCCAGCCTATTTCCTTTAAAATTTCAATAATTTCTTCATAACGATCATCACCTGAAATAATCAAATTCGAAAACAAAGTTTTCTTCCGCATATCCACACTAGCTCCATTCTCTAGCAGTATTTTAGCAACTTCACTATGTCCTCCATGACTGGCAGATACTAGTGCAGACCCCCCATCTTCCATTTGCAGGTCCACATTAGCTCCATTCTCAAGCAGTATATTTGCAACTTCACTATGTCCTTCTTGACTGGCTAACATTAGTGCAGACCACCCATCTTCCTTTTGCAGATCCACACTAGCTCCATTCTCTAGCAGTATTTTAGCGACTTCACTATGTCCTTCAAAACTAGCAGACATTAGTGCAGACCCCCCAACTTCATTTTGCAGATCCACACTAGCTCCATTATCTAGCAGTATTTTAGCGACTTCACTATGTCCTTCAAAACTAGCAGACATTAGTGCAGACCACCCATCTTCGTTTTGCAGATCCACACTAGCTCCATTATCTAGCAGTATTTTAGCGACTTCACTATGTCCTTCAAAGCTAGCAGACATTAGTGCAGACCCCACAACTTCATTTTGCAGATCCACACTAGCTCCATTATCTAGCAGTATTTTAGCGATTTCACTATGTCCTTCTTGACTGGCTAACATTAGTGCAGACCACCCATCTTCGTTTTGCAGATCCACACTAGCTCCATTCTCTAGCAGTATTTTAGCGACTTCACTATGTCCTTCAAAACTAGCAGACATTAGTGCAAACTTCCCATCTTCTATTTGCAGATCCACACTAGCTCCATTCTCTAGCAATATTTTAGTGACTTCACTATGTCCTTCTTGACTGGCTAACATTAGTGCAGACCACCCATCTTCGTTTTGCAGATCCACACTAGCTCCATTCTCTAGCAGTATTTTAGCGACTTCACTATGTCCTTTATAACTAGCAGACATTAGTGCAAACCTCCCATCTTCACTTTGCAGATCCACACTAGCTCCATTCTCTAGCAGTATTTTAGCGACTTCACTATGTCCTTCTTGACTGGCATACATTAGTGCAGGAAACCCATCTTCATCTTGCCGATCCTCATGAGCTCCATTCTCTAGCAGTATTTTAGCGACTTCACTATGTCCATTCGAACTAGCAGACATTAGTGCAGACCACCCATCTTCCTTTTGCAGATCCACACTAGCTCCATTCTCTAGCAGTATTTTAGTGACTTCACTATGTCCATTCGAACTAGCAGACATTAGTGCAGACCACCCATCTTCATTTTGCAGATCCACACTAGCTCCATTCTCTAGCAATATTTTAGCGACTTCACTATGTCCATTCGAACTAGCAGACATTAGTGCAGACCACCCATCTTCCTTTTGCAGATCCACACTAGCTCCATTCTCTAGCAGTATTTTAGCGACTTCACAATGTCCGTTATAACTAGCAAACATTAGTGCAGACCCCTTATTTTTTCCTTTCAAATTAACCTCAGCACCATTGGTTATTAAGAATTTAACAACCTCATAATGACCAAAGTAACTTGCACATATCAGTGCAGAAATCCCATCTTCATCTTGTAGATCTACACTCACTCCATTGGCTATTAAAAGTTGAACAACTTCATGATGTCCATTCTTGCAGGCACTTATCATTGGATGTTGTTTACTAGTACCTTCTTCATTAATGCCTACCTGTATGTTTAGATCCACTATTCTGTTCTTTAGTATGAGATCAACCAATTTAGCATCTCCAGAGGCACACCCCACGTATAATGCCTCTCTCACTTCATCTTGATTGGTATTCGGATCTAGTAAATACTTATGATGCACAGATTCTTTGGATTCTTGGTTACCCATTGTGAGAAGCTCTATTTTCCCAGTTTGGTCAACTATTTATTTGTATAATTCATAGTAATCATGTGACTACTAGTGACAATATTCATTGTCTTATCCTCAAAGTTCATATTGATAACACCTTACCAAAAAGGTTAATTCAGGAAATATGAATTAAATAATCTCTGAATGCCATAAGCAGGAAACACAAGGCTCATTTGACATATCAGAAGAAAGCAAGTAGATAATATGTATTGTTGTAATAAGTGTGATAGCACAATAACCAAGTGAACCAACTAGCTACCAACAACACCAGAAACAAATACTAGAATAAACTGATTACGAGAATGCTATTATTTCACTAAATTTCTAAAAATGTGAAAGAAAAAAAAAAGGATGAGACTCTCTCAAAGTAAGAGAGGAATTTGGAGTTAATTGAAAAGATACCTTTCAGTGAGGCATGATTAATCTTTTTTTTTTTTTTACAATTAAATCAATTTCTAGTGTCTGATTCCACACTTTTGAGCAAACGAGAAGCAGTCAGCTTTGTATTGGCACTAGCTTTCATGGGTAATGTCCCTATCATCATGTAATCATGAAAATAAATAAATAAATAAAAGAAAAAAAAGAAGAAAAAAAGAAAGTCACAAAACAATGTCAATACAAATGAAAATACAATATAGAATGGTACTTTGTGTAGAAACAGACATTTCAGAAGGTAACTTTGCTTTGCTGGCATGCATGGACAATATCAGCTCATCTTAAATTTAATTTAGCTAAATATCTCCTGGAAATAGTCATTTATAATTATAGAGTTGAGGAACTTGTCACCAAGTAGAAATATTTTCAGGTAAGAATGAAAGTAGATCATTTTAATGCTACATGTAATATGGCGTATGTCGATAATTGCAACAAAAACGCGGTATTCACTTTTGTTCTTAATTGTGTCCACAGATGCGGTTTTTGGTGAAGATATTACCAAATGAAGAGTGGAAGAGAGACAAGAAAATTTGCCAGAAGTGCTATCAAATATGTACCATCTCTACAATAACTTCCTCATAGTGAGTGTCAAACTATAATTTTCATGTCCATTTTTGCAAGATCTCAATAAGACAAGATAAGTAATTTAAGATCTTGGAACCCATTATCTTAACAAGATCTTAACAAGATCTTATAAAAGATCTTGTTTAGAATCAGAATAAGAACTAAGGTCATTCTTATTTTGATCTTAATACGATTTACTTAAGTTGTGATAAGATTTAGGAAATCTTATTGTGATCTAGATAAAATTTTCCTAAAAATACTATTGTAGATGATCTTATCAATATCTTATATTATATGATATTTTTGCTGGGGATTTTCTTAACCCAGCAGACTTTTAAGACTTCCTACTAACTTGGTGCACAATTGTATGTGCATTTAACTACTAGAACATAAGCTGCCACTACCACCACACAGACTCACAGCAACAGAAGGTGTGGCTTCTATCTCTTGGAATATGAGCTCTGGCAGTAACCTATAGAGGGAGTGATCATCTAACTACATGATGGGAATACAAGTGTATGAGCTTCACCAACTTCAAATATCAACTATCACTAACTAATAAACAAACAGAACAGCATGCAATGTATGTATTATATGTAAAGCAAAGCTTACACCAAGAGTTAGCGTGTTGTAAAGAAGTGGGAGGTATGTTTGTGTGCGCGCGCCTGTGTGTGTGGGAGTGGGTAATACAAGATACAACCAAATATTTTTTTTTATAGATTAAAATTAAACTCAACTTCATAATCAAACAAAGACCAGGCAGCTTGAAAGAAATATCGGTACTGAGTGACTGACTATACCTCCTGATAGAGAGTAGATATTCTCCCATAGTGATAAAAATTAATGCTCACAAGATTAAAATCAGACATATTTTTCAGGTCATTTCAAGTAAGCTACACAATTGGATGTCACTTTGTCTTCAAGAATTTCTATTGACTGAATAAATAAATGAAGTGCCATAATCCTCATGGCTGGCCAAATTGCACGTACTATGTCAACAGAAAATTAAAGAGGGCATACACATCACTGCCACTCATTAGGCAGATCTTTTACTTTACTAAGGCACTGGCGTATATGCTTCTAGCAATGTGATTAAATAATAAGTTACTTAGCAGGAAGTCTGTGTCTGAACATGTTTGCTCTATACTAGATAAGACATTGTTGAAAGACAAGGATCACACAAGGCAAACAATTACATAAAAAATCAAACAAAAAAAAAATCCTTAAAAAGAATAATAAGGTTAGCTTCTCAAACCTTGCCGCCACAGTAAATAAACTCACAGTGATTTCCAGTACTCATTAGGCAGACTCTCCAGAGGTTGCCCAGTGCTAGGGGAACACGCCCTCAAGCTCTACATCACAAAATAGGTATTACTAGTGGTGTGCTTGAGCACAAATGGCGAGCGCCTCCCAAGTTAGGCTACATAAAATTAAGTACTGTTGTATGATTAATTTTTAACTTCTAACACTCCAGCTACTAAAAAAAAAAAAAAAAAATGGTGGAGTTTTTAAATTACGTATATATGGTAAAGGGGTTTCAGTGCAATAGTAACCACTCACCGCAACTGTTGATTAAAAAACAAACAAACAAGAACGACGACAACAGGAATTTCTAAGAAATTACCAACAGGTTTTAACCTAACTCTATATTAGGACATGCTTACTACTGCAGTAGCCGAAAAAGCTGTGTAAAGGCAGCTAACATATCTATTTGTAAGTTAAACATTTACTTTGTGCTATTCTTTAGCTAAGCAGTAGTAATAATGCACAACACTTTCACACACACTTGTTCACTGGACATATCAACACAAGAAATACCTTCGTGGTTAGACTATTGGACAATGGACTTTCAAGTAAGAACAACAGTGTTGAGTAGGGCCAGGGCGTATAACTACGACAAAGCATTAACTTACCACCGCCACTAATTTGAATGGAAATGAACTCTGGTAAGCTTATAAATTTTAAATGCACCCGTAAAAGAATTCAAAGTGGTAAACAATTCAATTTCTTTGGATAATACTGGTAAAGATCGATAAACCAAACTACTCTATTTAGTGAAGAATGGGACGAGGTCAACCTTTTAGCAAATACTAAAACGTGAGGGTCAAAGTACAAAATGACATACGTACGTCCAACAAATATCCCTGATTTTCAAATTGTGTTACCCCTGATAGTGTCTCGCTCTATTGACTTGCTCTGAGTCTACGAGGCCAGTTTAATAGTATGCAGCAACTCCCATCCTGAATAAAAGAGAGTGCTACTGATGCTCTTGCTTAACCCGTACTTACTAACTGCTAAATCTCTCAAATTGAGTGAACAAACCTCTTCGTATAGTCTTTATCTGTGCTAGATAGTTCTTGTTTAACCATGAGCTAACCAAACTCTCTAATTCGTTCTGCTAGCTCAGTAAAAACTAAACTATCATGGTCATCTTCATTGAAACCCAAGCCACATATAAAACAGTTGCTGTTGTAGCCAACCTCTTCTTTATTCTGCTAATGGACACTAACCAAAACACAAACCAGGCCACAGGCAAGAGATGTGGTCAAAAGATAGATTTGTCTGTATGTACTTCAAGCGAACGTTATAAACTCAACTCCCAATTGAGCTAGTCTGGTGTAGCTAAACCCTACCGAACTTCTATGCAGAGAAAGAGTTGGGATACAATTATGCACTTTGGCTGTCCTAGCACCAGGATTTCGGAGGAGGAGGGGGTGATTAGTAACATTTTTAAAAAACATTTGGCCATTTCCTAGGAAGGCCTCAGTGGAAGGAGTGGATGTCCTACTGTGAGTGTACATAACTGAGTTTGCATTCCTCTACATTCATAACTTAGTAACTGCTGTGACTGACCATCACACTGTGGCTATGTTCGGGTACAGTGTCCTGCAAACTTCACGACGCACTAAAAATAATCAGGTAACCGCTAGCTACCAAATTCCTTTAGAACAGCTAAGGTGCATGGTTGCCCCCAGACCATTTCTCCATGTAGTGGTTTGGTAAAGGGTCTCACTATACCAGACTATAATTGAGCATGGTCTATAGAAGAAGAAATCAAGAAAATATGGAACCGTTACAATCTCAACAACCACTCACCTGCTCTGTGAGCACATCTACCATCACTCTGAAGTACGCCCACACGTAATCATACCAGTTGCTACACACTGGCAAGATCTGCACACACATAAACACACAGGCATAATCATAGCAATCATCATCGGATGTCACTCACATTCCTGATGTCCCCTGCCAGTGAGGCATACACTGCCTTCTCATACTTGCTATAGCCAGTCTGCATACAACAGTGGAGAGAGAGAGAGAGAACAAGACAAGATGGATCACACAAACACTGTTTAATTAACACACATGCACATGCACACACACACACACACACACACACACACATACACACACACACAACTCCTCTTACAGCTCTAGCCATCTCCCAGCAGCTCAGTTTCCACAGGTCTCTGGTCATGTTGCCCTCCACGTGCTTCACACTGTCATCTACAATATCTGTAGACACAACAAAAGTGGGTTAACTAATAATAATAATAATAATAATAATAATAATAATAATAACAACAACAACATATTAACTATAATAGCAACAATAATAATGATAATAATAATAAAATGTGTGCATAAGGATTGGCCTCAATCAGAACAACCCTTTACCTAACTGGTATCTAAGCAGTTTAATTTAAAAGGAACATGTTGTACTCAGCATGAAACACTAACAGGAGCACAGCTTTCCTCACATGCTTGCTGTATCAGCTTTTCCATTACAGAAGGCTCAGACAGAGTTTGGTCAGTTTGTAAGTAACATGTAGGGGTTCATTTGAAGGGGTGGTAAGTTAATACACTATTTGTCACAGTTATAAGCACTACTCAACAGCATTTACTTGAAAATTCATTGTCCACTAGACTAACCACGAAGGTAAGTCTTGCTAGGTATGTTCAGTTGTGTGAAAGTATTGTGCGTTACAACTACTACACAAAGAAAAAGTTTAAATAACGGGATTTGATTTTGTTGCTTCTTTTTCAATTCAAACAGTTGCGGGGAGCGGTTACTATGGCATTGAATCCCCTTTACCACATATACGTAATTTAAAAACTCAGACTTTATTTTAGTAGCTCGAGTTTTAGTAGTTAGTGTGGTTTAAGGCTCACGCACCATTTGTGCTCAAGCACACCACTAGTGTATTCATTTTTCTTGCATAATTTTATCAAACAATTTCAAGGGGTAACAAAATGAACCCAAGGTGGGATAGCCCCTGCCCCACCGCCACTAACTCCAATAGAAATGGAGCTCCCATAAGCTTTTGAGTTTTAACTGCACCCGCAAAAGAATTCAAAGCGGTAAACCAATTTCTAGGGTGATACGGGTAATGATCGCTAAACCAGAGGATTCTGTTTAGTGAAGTTTGGGACGGGGTCGAAGACGGAGCGAACACAAAAATATGTGAGGGTCAAAGTACAAAATTACATACGTACGTCAACACACATATATTATAAACAAACAAATATCCCTGATTTTTCAATGTTACCCCTGAGAGTGTCTCGCTCGCTCACCAATTAAAGGGTATATTCAATGGAAAAAATAAAAAGCCTCAAAATACACCAAAAGCACTATAATATCATGTATTAACATTGCCCTAAACTGTTTTGGTCAAAACTCACTGCAAGCAAAGATATAGTACATGCTTTTCACTCTAAAAAGCCATTCAAGATTCACTTCCTATTGTGGGTGGAGCTTCATTGTGATGCACATATAGGGATTCAATTGACCTCATGGCCATAGTGGTAGTACCAATCTGAAGTATGGGAAGGAATTGTATTGTTTTTGGGTGCTCAAATACTCAGAAGAATTGTGTACAATCATAATTGTAGCAAGCATCAGGCTAAGACAAAGAAGGGAAAAGATTAATACTCAATTTCTTTTCCCAAGTAGCTACAAGAAAGGTGGTTTTATTGTGAGGGAAGTTATGGAGAAGAGCAATTATGATTAGTATGGTGCTAACACAGGCCTAACTTGACTAATTTGTTTGTTTCATTCCTATAGGCTATGTAAAAGATTTGATGTCTGCATTACTTCAAATACAGGCCAGTGGAAAGGCTATCTTTGAGCTTTCAGAACTTTGCAGGTTACTTTCCTCAGTTGACATCAGTGTTGGGTCAAGCCCAGTTGAACTTAAGCCTTTTTGAGCTTAAGCCCAAGGGCTTGAAGAGGCTTGAAGCCCATTTCATAAAAAATGGTCAAGAGCTTGAGCTTGGACTTAAGCTCTATCACAAAATATAGGGCTTGAGCTTAAGCTTAATTGATTGATAGTTGTTTGCTGAATTGAAGCAAAGAATCAATATTAGTAGACAATAACACTTTCCCATTTTACCTAATAGGCTATTAGCCACACTTAATATTAGTAACTTTTATTAATAAAGCTTTCAATAAAATGATCGATAAAGTCATTTCCTTTTTGTTAATTGAATTATCAAATTTCCAATGTTCTTTCACAATAAAATGAATAATAAAGAATTCCAACTTCTGAATAGAGCTTTATTGAATTATGTAATTTTCAATGATCTTTCACAATAAAATGATCAATAAAGTCATTTCCTTTTTGTACACGAGCAACTCACCTGAAACACAGCCATGAAATTGCCAGCCTCCAAAGGAATGCTTACTCTCCACCTTATTGAATTATGTAATTTTCAATGTTCTTTCACAATAAAATGATTAATAAAGTCATTTCCTTTTTGTTAATTGAATTATGTAATTTTCAATGTTCTTTCACAATGAACTGAATAATAAAGACTTCCAACTTCTGAATAAAGCTTGAGCTTGGACTTAAGCCTATAAAGACTTGAGCTTGGACTTAAGCCTATAAAGACTTGAGCTTGGACTTAAGCCTTTAAATAAAGACTTGATCTTGGACTTAAGCCTTTAAATAAAGACTTGAGCTTAGACTTAAATCCGGGCTTGGGCTTGAGCTTAAGCTCTAAAAATCTATAAAGGCTTGAGCTTGGACTTAAGCTCCTAATTACAGGGCTTGATCCAACACTGGTTGACATAGCTATAGCCATGAGGTCAGTTAAATCCCTATATGTGCATCACAATGAAGCTCCACCCACAACAGGAAGTGAATCTTGAATGGCTTTTTAGAGTGAAAAGCATGTACTATATCTTTGCTTGCAGTGAGTTTTGACCAACACTGTTTAGGGCAATGTTAATACATGATATTATAGTGCTTTTGGTGTATTTTGAGGCTTTTTATTTTTTTCATTGAATATACCCTTTAAACTTCATTAAGTTTCTTTCTTACAATAGGTACAGAATTTATGTGCACCTGCATTACCGCCCCTTTTTCATGTGCATGCAACGTTGATGTTTGTGCGCTTAATTGACTTGGATTCACATGACTAAATTGCTTCGGCTAAGTACTAAAAGCATTCCCCATTTACCGCGCTTGCGGTCGTGCCAACTCAACTTGAACAGACTCACTTAATATTTGTGCTCAAGCACACCACTAGTAGAAATAGTAGATCGAAGTTCAGTATCAGAAACTCATCCCAATGTCCCTACGCTTCATAGGACATACATCAACCGTGGAGTTCCTTCAGCCTCCCCCGCCACGTGCCACCTCACCTATTACTCGTATTATTTTTAATCCGATTATTTGCCACCAAATAGGGGGTTGTCAGTGACGGTGCGCCCACCACTTCCATTGGATGTCGAGCTTAAGCTCTGTCTCTCTTTTCCCCTTTCATGTAACAAGGGACAGGCGGACATTCGTTTTTTCCTCCTGGCTCTGCATTGAGTCTATATATGTGGTTACTGGGTGCCCCCACTCGGCTGGGTGTGGTAAACCCATGACAGACAAGAACAAGCTAGGTGAGTGTGCTGTTAGTGTACATGTTGCCTGTAGTAGTATTTTTTATGGGTTGACTAGCTAATTCAAACCCCCAAAAATGTAGCTATGTCTGGTCAGACTCTAAACTCATTAGATAATTTGCTGCTAGTGATGTTCTAAGCACAAATGGAAGAGCTGGTGTAACTGAAGAAAGCAGAAATTTAAATTTGAATGCTAACAGCTAATAATATTTGTTAGCTAGTTAACTGTTTGTTTTAGATTTTTTGTCACAACACTTGTTCACTGGATTTACCAGTGCAAGACTTATGTTGTATTCTCTTCATGGTTAGCTAATCGTTCCCAGAGAGTACCTGAAAATGTTCACCAGGTTTCTGTGAAATGTTGGAATGCAATTAATTTCGTTTTTGTGATGTCGTAGACCTGCGTGATATCTACTGAGCACATAATCACGAAATAAAGCGCAGCAAGTATATAAGAGTTAAGTATAATGCAGTCAATGCATAAGAGTGATGTTCATGTAATTGAGGTCGCTTAATTGGTTGTCTCAACATTCCTGGACTATTTCACGAAGATCTGGAGAAATTTACCAGACGTTCTCCTTCCCCTGTGGCCTACCCCTTTACGTGTGGAAAACAGCTGTGTCAGCGACATTCAGGTTATGGTCAGTCAGAGGCAATTAATTTAAAATGGCGCAAACAATTAATTTTCCTTGGATAATACGGGTAAGGATCGATAAGCCATCAAATATGCTAGCCGCCTTCCCCAAGTATTCTCCGTTTTAAATGCTCTATTTTACCAGAGCTCTAGTAGCAAGTGGATTTTCAAGAAGAATGTTGTTGCATATGGTGTATAGCTATGACATATAGACCATAAACCAAGATGATATCACCGCCACTAATTCAATAGAAAATGGACATTGCTACGTTTACAAGGCCTCAATATGAATGTCTCTCCTCTTCTATCTCTATAGTTATTTACTTCTTTTTTTCTGGCATTATTTCGAAGTCTTATTTTTTTCCTGGTTGTTAAACTTCTAGCATTTGTGCTAATCTTTGTGTTTTAAAGTAGCCTCCGTGGTGAGCATGCATTGACAACTGAATTTTGGCCACATATACACCAAAATCTCAACTAATTAGTCTTGTTTAGTCAGGCCTAAGCATTACACTGTGAAAGAGTCTTGTGTCTTCTATCATCAAGTTTTTCCATCATTATAATTTCAGGAGTACCATGTTTCCTGTATTGCTTGTGGTGTACAAAATATTTTACATCTTGATTGATGCAAAAACTTGCTGAAAACTTAGGTAATTGGCGAGCGAGGGAAGCGAGCGAGACACTCTCAGGGGTAACACAATTGAAAATCGGGGGTGTGGACGTATGTATGTCATTTTGTACTTTGATGACCCTCATGTTTTTGTGTTTGCTTCGTGGTCTACCCTTTCCCATACCTCCACTAAACAGAATCTTTCTGTTTAGCGATCCCGTATCATTCAAGGAAATTTATTGTGTACCCCTCCGTCTTAGGTTGTTTCTGAATGCCACAAGATGCACTTTGGTCTTAAAAACTTACTGTTAGACTTAACACTGTGCAGTAATTCTTTAGAACTTGTTGTTGTTTTTTCAAGTCGCAAAATGTTATGGCAAGTGGTTACTGTGGTATTGAGACCCTTTACCAGACATAATTAAACCTCTACCTTTTGTTAGTAGCTGTGAGTGCTTGTTGTCAAAAGCTACTGGTAATTTAGATAGTTGAAATGACATATATAAGAGACTACAGAAAATATTAGTACTCGGGAAATTGAGGTAACAAAGTGGTTCTGCATTTGTTAGCTAAAGTATATAATGGTCACAACGGCTACGTACTAATACTTTTAGAAATGGACTGATAGATTCTTTTGAAGTGTTTCGTTGTGCACAGACTCGCTTATCCTTTGTGCTCAAACACATCACTAGTAGCTTTATCTATGGTGGGTATGAATTACATTCCAATGAAAAGTAACTTGATGGATGCAAAAATATACACAAAATCCTACAAACGAATATGTGGCCGGTTTTGGGAAAATCAGCCTATATGCAGCGAATAATTTTTTTCAATTCCCATGAATAAAGCATTGCGGGTGAATTTTTTTCCAAAAAATGTTTATGGTAGAAATGGATAAATAACTGTTAGCTCTAGCTTATGGCGCTGTTGTAAGACAGGGATGACGTTGATGGTCGGGCCACTCGGGCCAGGGCCCGACTACTTCTTGAGACCCCAACTTAATAAGTAGGCGTGGCAAAATCAATATTGTGGAATTTGTGTGGGCATAGCACATTGACTAATTAGTGTGTCTGCATGGTTCGGACAGTTTCTGTTACTCCGTGGGATTCTGTATTCGTTCAAAATTCTTTACCTGAAACTCCACACCAGCCAAATTTCTTCAGCAAAGACAGCGGTCAAGCTTTCAAAACTTCATCTTTATAATACATGGACACTCCCAAAAGTACCTAAAGTCTCGTATGTGCACAACACATGTACAACAACTGATAAGACAATGAATCGATTACTTTTACATTTAGTTGATAATTGAAATCTTTGTGTATAAATGTTATATTTAGAACAAGTCACTGCAGAGTGAAGAGAGCTAGAAGTGATGGCAGACACACGAAATGCAGCTAAGGTAAGATGGTTAATCAAGGTAGATACATGCACAACATGCCAAACCTAATGCCAATTATAGAACTTCAATCAAGCGACAAAAGTTGGAAAAGATTCCTTAAATTTACAATATTCCTTGAATTATCCTTCAAGTAGCGATAGAATCTATATTATGATAATATGCTTGTCTGTCAAACATCGATGACTGACGATTCATGAGCTATGGAGGGTTGTTATAGTGTTGTCAAAACGGATCACTAAAGCATCGTCAGTAATAACGATGATAGTTGGTGTGTATTATATGCATATCAAAGTTACAAGGTAAAGGGAAACTGTTAAGCTACTATAAATGTAACTACTATAATTCATCCAACCTCAACAAAATTTTAGCTTGAGAGTTTACAAAGAGGGGGAGGTCTTTCCAGTCGACAATGAAAAGGTGTTCTGATGCCACATAATTTGTGGTCTGTTGACTACAAGACTGCAGCAAGCGGTACTACTCAACAGTATAAAGGTAAAATGTGAAGGTCTTGGAAGTCATGGGCTATCATAGCTCAGTGGCTAGAGCACTGGTGGCTAAAGTCAGGAGTTCTGGGTTCGATTCCCCTGCAACAACTGAGATTTTTTCACATTTACCTTTGCTTTTCTTTAGACTCCTTTAAGTGAGAAAGTTTCAATATAAAGTTAACATACATTCTACCAGTATTGGTTGAAAAAAAAAGCTCTAATAGGTTGAGACAGGAAAAAATATAACTTAAAAACTCACTAATTATGCTTTGAAATTATTAGCATATGAATTGCTATAGCAATTCATATGCTAATAATTTCAAAGCATATACACTTTCATTGAATAATGAAGTTCAACACCCTTAAGACAAAATTGATTCATTAAAGGTTTAGAAAATGCAACTGTCATGATAAAATAGAACTGAACAAGTCACTCAATACTGCCATTAGTCTGTGTGAGCTAGCAATGTTATTGTTACTAGCAGTTATTGTTACTAGCAGTAATTGAGCAGGTGCAAAAGGATCCTGAATTTCGTAGATTTTGTAATCAACAGTAAGACACTTAGACTGTCTTTATGTGTTAATCACTGTCAAGGTTATTATATGAGCTGAGTTTATGTACACCCTTACTTGCAGGTGGACATACTACATCCCTTAGTAGAACTGCGATGGGAAAAAGTCCATAAGTGGAAGAAAACTTGCTACCCTACTCATTCTGCAGTACTTCATGACAAAATAGCAATACTAACTAGGAAAGATGGGTTTCAAGATATAATTCACATTTCATCTCTTGATCTTGACTCATGGAATTCTACAAAATTACCGCTTCAAGGCATGTCGCTATCAACTTACAAGTCTCAGTTTGTAGCAGTTGGAGGATGTGATACGTTTGGTTGTTCCAGTGATCAGGTGTTCGCCAGTGATACAGGGCTAGAGTGGCAGGCATCTCTGCCTCCCATGAGAACTAACAGGCATAAGACATCCTCAGTAGGTACAACATCTCCAGAAGTATTAGTGGTTGCTGGTGGGCTAGATTGTAATAGTAAAAAGTTAAAAGAGGTGGAAGTGTTGATGGAAGGTGTCTGGTACTATGTGAACCCACTGCCTGAAGGGTGCTATGATATGACCTCCACTATACATGAGGATGAAGTAGTGTTTACATCTGCCTATGGGTCTATCTACATATGTAATATAGCCTCACTTGTCTCATCCTGTTATAATAAAAAATTCAGTGTTTCCCATTGGAAGTCTTTCTCTGTATCTTGGTGGACACCCACTATTTGCATCTCTTACTGTTGCCGGCTAGTCAGTATAAACAGATATGGTATTATGAAAGGTTACTGCAGTATGAGTCAGTCCTGGATGGAGATATCCCACAGAATACGCAAGCTATCAGCCTGTGTACTCTCCAATGGCGATATAGTCATATCAAACGAGGATGCAGTTCATAAAGGCAAGATTTTGAGTAAGTTGTAATGCATTACTTTTTATGTTAAATTTAAGTGGCCGACTACTTCTGCCCACAAGTTTTAATTGGTACTGAGAAAGTTAGTTACAACTCTGCACACAAAGTATTGAAACAACAGTCTAATTTTTGTTGTTTCTTATTTCTACCATTATAGTTGCTATGGTAATAACCATGAATTAAAAATTTATTCCCCGTGTTATTCCCCTCCAATCACCTATGGAAAAAAAAATTTTGTATCACAAAGAGAGTTTAAATTGCACACAGAATAATTTTTTGTCTACAAAAAAGAGTGAGATGCATTTAAGTTATGAATGAAAATCTAGTTTTTTTACTTGCATGAAGCTTCCTTTCTTCTCAAGAAGATACTCCATCCTTGTATAATGGACACAGAGAATTATTTATTTGAGTATAAAGTCTTCGCTGGTGAACGTCACCGGATATCATTGTTCAATTACCACTGTTTTTGTTTGAAGGTGGTGGAATGGGAACAAAATGCACTTACCTTGTTGTCAGTGTTTGGAAGGACCCTCACTGCATTAACTGGGCATATTTTTTCCTTAAAAATCTGCTCTTATTATTTAGTCTTTTACTCTGTTCAAAAATAAAGTTATGATATAAAATAGTATCGCTAGATAGCTGCCCTCTCTCCCTCGGGCAGTGATAATCCCTCAAATCCATGTTTTAACTATTACATGGCCTTATTGAGCATGTACATGCAAACGATCTCTTATGGGAAGATATTATTTTATTAAACTGAATTAATGTACATATGATTATTTTAGTGCTAGTTCAATACCTTGTCTTCTACTGAATGCATGGGGATCAGTTAATGATCTCTTTTCAAAAATGAATAAAAACAACATCTTATTAAAGATAATAGTCAGCTTAACATAGTCTAACACTTACTGTATTTATATTACAGAATATTTAGGTCCTATCTTATCCATTTGTTAAAAATAGAAATAAATATTTCAGCATGATTAAATTCAAACACTATTTAATTCTTTTTTTTTCCCTTCCCATTCATTGTTTCATATGTAGTGTCCCCATTTGACCCGCATAGCAACTTCGTACCTAATGTGGTTTCTAGACTAGAGGCAGTAATGGGCATACAGATAGCATCTGTTCTTGCTGACCGTCACTCTCAGCTAATTGCATCATCTGGAGTGGTGCTGCAGCCACATGTGCGATTAGACCAGGAGTTGCCATTACCTGATCCACATGAAGATCCCATTCAGTATATAAAGGAAATATTTATCCAGTGGTGTGCAGGACGGAGTGATCGTTTACCTACGTGGGCACAATTTCTAGATGTCTTACGTAGTATTGGACTGACAGAGCTGAGTCAGCAAATTGAAACATTTTTGAAAGGTATGCATTTGTACTATATGTCAAGCATTCTGAAATTGGTATGTGCACTTGCCTAATTTACTTCTTTTACATGATACCAAACCCTCAGTACATGTAGTAGAGGGTTTCACTTTTATATAAGTTCAATCCAGTAAACTTAATGGACACTCCCAAAGTGGGCATATACCTAATACCTGACAAGGGTTTTTGTACTTGCTGAAAGTACAATAAGAATAATTTACAATACTTTGAAATATATTGTACTATTCACTAATCATTAATTTTTTTCATACTAATGTTTCAACCATTTTGCAATGGCCATCATTAGTATGTGGATGATAGTTCAGTGAAATAAAACAATGTCTATACTAGAAATGATTCGACAAACATATTTCAATGACCAAAACTACAACATATAACAATAGCAGAAGTTACTGAATGTAATAGACCAGAATCTCTATTCATAGCTAGCCCACACATCAGAATCATGGCAAATTAAAACGAGTGGGCCAGCAATGAACTATAACATGATGGCTATTTCATTGAAAATAATGTATTGATAGAGAAGGAAAAAGAAAATGCAATTATATAGCTAACTATATGGAATTGAGGTAATTCCGACAATTTCAGTGTAGATTGTTATTTGTCAGTAGATATCCTTGGAACCCAGCTTTTAACAGTTGTATGTGCTAGCATCGATAAGGTTACATTACCTATGCAATGACTATAAACCAGTTATTTAAACATTCTTCACCAATGTTTTATTTTAACTGCAGACACCAATGGTAGCATTCCAGCATCAGAGAGACAGTGCCTAATATCTTAACTATCACGCCTCAAGTTAACTTAAAGTACTAACTTGATCTGGAACCTATAACACCCCAATAAAGGACACTCCCAAATAATGAACAGTTAAGCATTGTCCCTAAGTGTCTGATATTCAGAAAATTTACTGTAAATACTCTAGTTCTGTGTGAACGGGCTATTTACAATTGATGTCTATTGTAATGAGTGAAACTAACATGACGATGTACATCTCATACATCATGTTATAATTTTACAATACATTCATTTGATTGTACAAATTGTTGTTTTGTGTTACAGGTGATGATGTGTACAATCATGCGTATCGCCACTTCATTTCCACAAAGGATATCTTAGAGATGCTTTTTCTCAAGTTCCTGTTTCTTGGTCCTCCACGACTAGGAAAAACTACGGCACGTCGTCGCCTGATGGGAGAGATTGTAGATCTGGAGTCGGCAGGTGAAGCTGATCAGCCCCAGGCTAGCACTGGTGCAGTAGAGTCTGGCTTTGACATGATAGTCCAGGCCTTGACTGATACCACAGCAGTGATCACTGAAGAGGAGTGGTCGGTCGTGCGCAACCTCATTGATGAAGCACGCATGCTGTTCCACAACTTTGTAGACAGTGTTCAGTCTAAAACTACTTCAGAACAAACAGTAGTGTCATCACTACCAACTATGTCTCTAGGCGAAGCCACCCCTGAAGCTGTGCCCACTACAGATAGTAGTCGTCAACCAATGAAAGAGGCTGAGACTGGACTGGTGCAGAAATTCTTGTCCAGATTGAAGAATGTGTTCCATAGTAAGCAGCCAGATCAAAGCAATGAAGATTTGCAGCACCAAGATTTGCAACCCAGGCCTAAGGATGTCCCAGAAATTGCTGCACTCTTCCAGGAAGTCAGTGGAGATTATGAGCATTGGAAATATGTGAAGCAATCTTTCAGAGCTTACCTGAGAATAGAGGACACTGGAGGCCAGCCTGAAATGATGGATATGCTACCAGCGCTCACCATAGGACCTGGTCTCTACTTGCTGTTCTTCAGCTATGAGTGTGACTTGAAGAGCAGTTTTCAAGTGTACTACGAAACTGCTTCTGGTGACACTACTCAGCGTGAGCAGTCTACAGTCACACTGGAGGAGATGTTAC
>WLWI01000679.1_pt1 | contig 30433 bp, 17 predicted proteins | sample 6701501 | NCBI WGS metagenome assembly WLWI01 (sample SAMN12718690, study PRJNA515312) | sponge metagenome | isolation source: marine sponge | host: Mycale hentscheli | place: New Zealand: South Island, Marlborough, Capsize Point | collected 2014-11-01 | reverse complement strand
CCCACAAAGCTATGGCGGCGTTGGAACGGCGATGGGTCCGGTGTCCGGCCTTACCCAAGTGGTTTGTCCACATGGAACCCACGCCGACTTGATGCGGAGTGCTTATTTTTCTGGAAACGCCTAAGTTGACTCGCGGCGCTTTCGGGCCTTTAATTGGCCCCTTTGTCCGAGCAAAGTCTTTGCCACCGCAGCGTCCGATTTTACCTGCAGGAGAGCCCGATGAGGGAGGTCGTCCCCCATACCAGCGAGCGGCAGCCGGTTACCGAGGGGCCGCCCTTCGTCATACCGGCCGATCAGGCCATATTGAGCGGGCGTCCCAAGGGGGCGCACTTGCTCGAGGTCTGCATGGCCCATCTGGGTGCGGCTCCAGCCCATTCGGTGTCGCCGCTGGATTTTTCCTCGGTCTCCTTTATGGATGTCTCCTGCGCCGACGAATTACTGGTCAAATTACTCAAGCGGTTGGGCAGCGGCGAGCTGGCCAACCGCTTCGTCTATGTACAGGGGCTCAATACCTCGCTGCGCGAAACAGTCGAAGCGGTGCTGGAATTGCGCGAATTGGCCGTCTGGAGCAAAAACGAAGAAGGGCAAGTCGTCTTGTTGGGTGTGCTCAAGACGCCCATGCGGGAGGCCGCCGAAGTCCTGTCGGCGCGCAAATGCCTTACTTCGGCCGAGTTATCTGAGGCCCTCGATAAAAACGTCAATATCGTCTGCAACCGCCTCAACGCCTTGCAGCGCATGGGGCTGGTCTGCCGTCTGCGCGACGGCTCGGTCGAGGGCGGAGGAAGGCAGTATTATTATGTCTCGATCGTCTAGGGCCCTCTGGGTGGTGGGGGTATTGGTATTGGGTAGCTGTCTGGTGGCTGTGGGGGCCAAATTGCAATTGCAGCGCTGGCTGGTATTGGAAAACCAAGAAGAGCAGATCCGCAGCGCCCCCAAAGGCGAAAAAGTCGGGGTGCTGTTGGAGGGGGCCCGGGTCGAGGAAGTCGAGCGCGACGGCAAGTGGGTCAAGGTGCGGCTGGAGGGCTGGATGTGGGGCCCTTCCTTTGAGGATTATACTGCGACTAAAGCGGCCCCGTCCCGACCTGTTTTCAGCGCCGCTGAGGCGGAGGTTGAGCAACCGTCAGAAGAGTCTGATGTGCGTCTGCCGCTGCAGGAGAAGCTGCCGGCCATCCGCTATTTTATCGACGAGGAATACGGCGTTTTTTACGGCCTGGCCTTAGAGGAAATCACCCGGCGGTTGGTGGTGCGTTTGCGGGTCAAGAGTATCGACCGCGAAGGCTTGGAGCGACGTCAGATGGCCATCCAGTTCCGGGTGCTGGAGGAATTGCAGGAGGCCGAATTGGGCTTTGAGACCGTGCGCATTGAGAGCAACCGACCCGACGGCTCGGGGCAGGTGGGCACGGAAATCGCCGAGACTGCGGTGGCCGACATCCGTCTCTACGGCGAGGGCGATGTCGAGACTTGGCGCGCCCAGACCCGCCTGTCCACGGACGGGGGCGAGACGTGGAGCCAGTAAATGTCCATCCCGCACAAGCGTCGGCTGGCGCCTGGCCGGGGCAAATCGGGCACGCGCAAAGGCAAGGCCAATAGAGCCATGTTGGATTTGACTTCGGTAAAATCGCAAATAGACCGGATGGTGGTCGATGAGCGTTCGGTGCAGGAGAACTACCAGGAGAAACTGGCGCGGGCGCAAAAAGAGCTCAAGCGCTGGGGGCCGGGTTGGGAAGAATTGGCCGTCAAGCTGGAGCGCAGCCGCACCTCCTGGCTATTGCCCCTTATCGGCGACCCGCTCAATAGTTCCTACCCCTGTCCGCAGCGGCCCGAGTATATCAGTGTGGCGGCCACCGACGGTTCGCAGATTTTCCCCGACCGCCACGAGATATCCTCGTGTTATCTGATCAATATCGGCTATATCCTGCTGCATTACGGCACCGGCGAAAAACCACTGATGAGCAGCCGTCCCACCTTGTATTACAGCGAAGAGGATACCTACGAGGAATGGGGCGGTCGGAAGGTATTTGCCAACCGCGAGTTGGTCGGCTTCAAGCGCGGTTTGATGGAATTCACCGAGCTGGCCGAATTGGCCCTGGCCGCCCACGAGGAGGGCCACCCCGTATTGGCCCTGTCCGACGGCACCCTGATCCTGTGGAACTTGGAGGGCAAACCGCAGGATTTCAAGGAAATGCACCTGAACGCCACCCTCCAGGCGATGGAGGAATTGCGCCAGGCGCGAGTCCCGGTGGCCGGCTATATCAGCCTGCCCGGGAGCAAGGAGATCGTCAACGCGCTCAAGGTGGGCCTGTGCCCGCAGCCGGTATCCGATTGCGACCACTGCCCCTATGAAAAGGACAACCAGCTGGGTTTGGATCCCGACGAGGTGGCTGCCCTTAAAAGCCAGATGTGGCGCGGTCGGGCTCTGCCCTGCGCCCCGGTCGAGGGGCTGGGGGACGCGGCCTTATTGCGCCAGACGCTAAAGCCGGGCGAGCGCAGCGGCTTGTGCCAGTCGACGTCGAAAATTCTCGATGAATACGGGCCCCATCGGATCTACTTTTTCTATGTTAACGTCGGCAACGAACTGGGCCGGGTGGAAATACCCGAATGGGTCGCCGAGGATTCGGAGCTGCTCGATCTAGTGCACGCCTGCGTCTGCGACCAGGCCGAAAAAGGCCAGGGCTATCCGGTGGCCCTGGCCGAGGCCCACGAGCGGGCGGTGGTCAGGGGCGGCGACCGGGACGCCTTTTACCGCTTTCTGCGCGATATGTTCGTCAAGAACGATATCAAGGCGCGGGTCTCGACCAAGAGCTACAAAAAGCGCCATGTCGGCATTTAGGAGGGGTGTGTGAATACGACCAGCGATAAACCAAAGCGGCGCTCGTTGCGCCGCTTTATGGGCGATGAAAAACCCGACAATGGGCATGGCACAGAGGAGGGCCGCCCGTCCGTTCCCCAGGGGCACGTGGGCGAAGTGGTCGAGAGCAGTACCACCGAGCTGGTGGCCGAGGCCTGTCAATTGCACGCCGCCCCTTCGTTTGGTCGCTTTGTCCGGGTCGAAGCCGATATGACGGTGGTGGGCATCGTCTTCAACGTCTTCACCCATTCCATTGAGCCCAACCGCCGCCCTACCGCCTACGGCAAAACCGAGCGGGAATTGCGCCTGGAGCAGCCGCAGATTTTCGAGCTTTTGCGCACCGAATTCCAGGCCCTGGTCATCGGCTATGTCGACGAAAACCAGCCGGTACCCATCCTGCCGCCGCAGCCGGCCCATATCCACAGTTTCGTCTACCCCTGCAGCGACGACCAGGTGCGGGCTTTCACCCGCACCGACGATTATTTGCGCAGCATCCTCAATACCTCCAAGATTCCCACCGACGAATTGCTGGTGGCGGCGTTGCGCGCCGCCCTCAAGGCCCACAGTCACGATCGCGACTATTTGGTGCGCATGGGCAAGGAAGTCTCGCGGCTGTTGAAGGACGATTACGACCGACTCAGTTCCATCATTCGCCGTATTGTCCAGTAAAGGGAGAGCAATGAATAAGCAGGGCAGGCGCGACCAACTGCTGGGCGTCATCACCCAGGGTTCGCTGGTGGAAGGGCTGGAGATGAAGCTCGACGCGGCGCAGAATATCGAGGATATGAAGGCGGGTAAATTCGTCGTCATCGAAGGCGACAAAAACGACTTCTTCTCGATGGTCACCGATATGCGCCTCGATTCCAATAACCAGGAAGTGTTGCTCTATCCGCCGGCCCAGGACGACGAATTGCTGCGCCAGGTGCTGTCGGGTACGGGTACCTACAATATCGTTTCGCTGCGGCCTATGCTGATGATGCCCAAGGGCGCCGACCCGGAAGAATTGGAAGAGCCGCGCCCGGTCAAGGCGATTCCGGCCCATTTCTCGCTAGTGCAGGAGGCCGAGGAGAATGACGTGGCCAAGATCTTCGGCCGCGAGGGGGATCCCGAGGGGCGCTATTTCAGCATTGGCTGCCCGCTCGATATGGAGACCCAGGTCTGCATTGATATGGTGCGCTTTGCCGAGCGCAGCAACGGTATTTTCGGCAAGACCGGTACCGGCAAATCGTTCCTCACCCGGCTGGTATTATGCGGTCTTATCCATCACGAGCGCGCCGTCAATCTCATTTTCGATATGCACAACGAATACGGCTTCAAGGCGATGAAGGAGACGGCCGGTACCAACGCTACCTTCGTCAAGGGACTGAAGCAACTGTTCGGCTCCAAGGTCGCCATTTTCTCGCTCGATCCGCAATCGACCCGGGCCCGCGGGGTGCAGCCCGACCACGAGGTCTATATCTCCTACGATCAGATCCAGGTCGAGGATATCGCTCCCTTGCAGGACGAGCTTAAGCTCAATCCAACGGCGGTCGAATCGGCCTATCTGGTCTACGCCCTGTACAAAGAGCGCTGGTTGCGCACGCTGCTGTCGCTGGAAGGCCCCGACGTCGAGGAATTCGCCTCGGAAATTGGCGCCCACGCTGGTTCGCTGGTGGCCCTGCACCGCAAGCTCAAACGGCTGGAGAATTTTCCCTTTATGGTCTCCAAGCTGGAGGGCGGCGACGTGGTCGACCGCATTATGGAATACCTTGACAAGGGCATTAACGTGGTGCTGGAATTCGGCCAGCAGACCAGCATGCTGTGCTATTTGCTGGTGGCTAATATCATTGCCCGCCGGATCCACGAGATGTATGTCAAAAAGAGCGAGCGGTTTTACGCCACGCAAAAGGTCGAGGACCAGCCGCGGCAGCTAATGATCACCATTGAAGAGGCGCATAAATTTCTCAATCCGTCGGCGGCCAAGCAGACCATTTTTGGCGTTATCGCCCGCGAAATGCGCAAATATTACGTTTCGCTGCTTATCGTCGACCAGCGGCCTTCCAGCATTGAGGACGAGGTGTTATCGCAAATTGGCACGCGTATCACGGCGCTGTTAAACGACGAGAAGGATATCCAGGCGGTATTGACGGGGGTCAGCGGCACCGAAGGGCTGCGCAGTGTACTGGCCAGTCTCGACTCCAAGCAGCAGGCCTTGGTCATTGGCCACGCTGTGCCCATGCCGGTGGTGATTAAAACGCGCGACTACGATACCCAATTTTACCGCGATATGGGCAGCCTCGACGATCTGCCCGAAGAGGAGCGGCAGGAAAAGGTCGAACGCGACGTGGCGGCGTTGTTCGGCGAATAGATAGGGAAAGCGGTGGGAGGAAAAAGGCGCCCCGTCGGCTTGTCGCCGGCGGGGCGTTTTTTTGGACGCGGGTACTGCCAAACAACTACTACAAGCAGTTTTCTATTGGGCTAGTATTGTCCTGCAACCCGATAATCCCTATCCTGGACTTCCTCATCTATGGCTACGACACCCGGACTGTTCAATGGCTCAAACGCCCGTTCGGACCCCGACCCCGACTCAGTTTCGGCAAACTATCGGCGATTTGCTGACCAAGCCGGGCGTGTCGGTTTCCTTTCGTCGGCACGTGAAGCAAACGCTGCGAATGGAACGGCGCCTGGACGAGTGGCGCTGGTTGCTGCACCAGGTCCGGCAGGGCGTCGAGGCCCAACAACTGGCCCATTGGAAAAAATACCCCAAGAAATATCGGGTCGAATTGAAAGCCGCCGGGGTCGCGGAAGAGGGGGCTGAGTCGCCCCTGCCAGCCATAGGCCACCAAGGGGATCTGCCCCTGGCGTAACCTAAATTTCACTTGACGATATCTACTTAACTCCAGTATCTTGGTCTTCCCTTTGTCTCCAGCCGGTCTCCCCTGGCTTGCCTGGAGGTGTCGCATGAAACGCTTTATGGATCCCCCGCTTTGGCTCCGCATGCTCGGTCTTGCGGTCGTTTTCGCCTGGATGTGGTCAGCCGTCATCCTGCCCTTGCTCTTTCGCTAGCTTAGCCGCTAAAACTGCGGCCACGCCGTCGAAGGAACGCCGGTAATGGCGCCTCAAACCGAACAAATTGAGGCGCCATCCGTCTGTATTGTAGAGGGGCAGGTTCAATATTGGCCGTTCTCCCGCCGCCTCGGCGAGGTTTGTCCCGGGTTAAATAAATCCCTGTAGTTATAGGGCCTTGAGCCGATTTACCCTCCCTTGACAGGGACAGTTGTTGCGGCGTCGGCCCCCGATAGTCGGGGATGCCTGTGGGGAGCGCCGTATGCCGGCGGGCGCGGCACAGGGAGTGTCGTGCCCGTTCGTTTGGTTTGCCACTGTATCGACTATCTGCATATCGTCGTTTTACGGTCGGCCCAAGCAGATTGATGGAAATAGTGGAAGTGAGGACTAAAGAACGTGGTATACTTCAATTGGGGCTTGAGGTCACGGCGGCCAACCTTAATCAAAATGTGGCTCGAATTCTATACAAGAATTCGCGAGTTTGCAAAGAGGAATCCCCTGCAACTTTTGTCTGCCGGCGTTCTTTTGCAGGGAAGAGGGTACTGACCTATTTTCGCCAGTCGCTATTGGCGGTCAGAAATACTTGCAACTTGGTCAAGAGCGTCGGATCGTCCCGCAGTTTCTCAATCAGGCTGACATCCTTCAAACCCGGATACTGCTGCAGTAAGTCCCGAACGGCAGGATCGGCTTCGAGCATGTAGATACTGTCTGGACTCCAGAAGACGAAACCGGTAGGGTGGGTGACGACGATGGTGGTAAGACAGCCGTCCCGGGTAAAGACTTGCCCCCTGTGGCCCCTGGCGTCCCTATACGAGGCCGATTCAATATCGTAGCGGAATATCGGCTTGGCCGCGTCAAAAGTGGCGTAGTCGCTTATTTCGCCAAAACGGAGGGCGGGCGTCCTGTGCAGGACGGCGCCCGGCTCTCTTGTCTCCTCGTCGAAAGCCCGCAGTTGGACCGCGAGTTCCCCCCGCAGCGGATCACCGTGTACAACCCGGATTTTCTGCTGGCCCTGTTCGGGATGTTGCAGATCGTCGTCGGCGATTCGCAGCAACGTATTTTCTCCTTCCCCCAGGACAAAGGCGATATAGCGTCGGTCTTTTTGTACTTAGATTGGTTTGGTAGGGGGAACCAAGATTACGACAATGGGCAAAGCCAAGAGGCAGCCAAAAGCGAGCCGCCAGGCGAAGTGGCGCTGTATGGGGGAGTCTAGCCAGTGAGTAATGGCAAAGATGACCAACAAGATAATACTGCCCTTGAATGCGATATGGACGAGGATGCTAGCGATGCTAGCGGTGAAGTTTAGGAAAGGGTCAGTCCCCATCACGGTTTTCCTCCTCGTGCTTTTCGATCAGTGCACGCAGTGCCTCTAATTCCTCCGTGGAAAGATCGTCGCGCGACACGGATAGAAGGGCGGTGAGGGTTTTTTGGGGTGAGCCTTGGAAGAAGGTCTGGACCACACTTTTTAAAGCCGAAGTGCCAGCTTGGTCCTTGGCTATGACAGGGGTGTAAAGGTAGCGCTTCTTTTCCCGGTGTCGGCGCAATTGTCCTTTGTGGATGAGGATGCCCAGAAGGTGCGGACCGAGGCATTGTGTGGCGCACCGGTTAGGCGCTGGCGTATGTCTTCGGCAGAAGCCTGGCCCAAGCGATAGATGATATCCATGATTTGTCGTTCGCGGCGGCTGAGTGCGTTAGGCATAGGTGCTCTTTTTAGTGTGAAAAAATTAACAGTTATTTAGAGGCCAATATGACTGAGTTGAATTATCCGAAAGCCGGTTGGCGCGGTAGGGGGGGCAATTTACTCAACGTATTGAGCAATATTACTCAATGCGTTGAGTAAAAAGAAACCGATGGGTTAAAACTAAAAAACTTCACCCTCGGCCAGCTTATACCCTCATTCGTCGCGGAGAATCTCGACCGGATTGGCCCGCGTCGCTTTGGCCACGTGTAGGCCCGTTGCCGCCAAGGTAGCCGTCAGCGTCGATAGCCCCCCCAAGGCGAAGGCGTCCCAGGGTAGATCGATCCGATAGGCGAAGCCCTGTAACCACCGGTCCAGGGCCCAATAGGCTATGGGCCAGGAGATCAGATTGGCCCATAATACGAGCCTAGTGAAGGGCTGCGCTATCAACAGGGCGATCTGGGCCATCGAAGCGCCCAAAACTTTGCGGATGCCCAGCTCTTTCAGGCGCTGTTGCACCGTCATGGCGACTAAGCCCACCAGGCCCAGACAGGCCAGAGCAATGGCCAACCCGGCAAAGACACCGATCAAACGGGCCGTTTTGCGGTCGCCGTCGTACTGGCGGGCCAGATGATCGTCGAGGACGAAATAATCGAAGGGGCGTTCAATAACCGCCTTACCCCAGGCGTTTTGCAACAACGTTAGCGCATCGGCGAGTCGTCCCGAGGCCACGCGGACGGTGACATAGCGCATATGGTGCCATTGGGTCGCTGGACGGTAGAGCAGCGGGCCGACCTGGGTATGCACCGACTGGAAATGGATATCCGGCACCACGCCGATAACCTGGTAGGGCTGCGAATCCTGCACGAAGCGGAAGGAGCGCCCGACCGGATCGTCCCAGCCCATATGGGCTGCCCCCGTCTGGCTGATCAGCATCAAGCGGTTTTGTTCGTTGTGGAATTCTGCGAAGGCGGATCCTGTGGCCGACAGGCCGTACAGGTCGAGGAAGCGATGGTCGATGGAGGTCACGAACATCTCGATCGGCTCCCCGGGGGCTTGACCTTCGGGTACCACCCCGAATTTATTGTTGTAGACCTGGCCCGGCACGTGTTCGGATACGCTGATATCGACAATGCCTGCCGCCGCGGCCGGTGTTTCTAAGTCGGCCACAAAAGAGCGTATTTGGGGGCCGGGGTCTGTCAGATCCCAAACCTGGGTCGGTACCACCAGCAATTGGTCCGGGCGGAAGCCAGGATCTAAATCTTGCATGAAGCGCACTTGGCGGTGGATGGCCGCCCCGCCAATGATCAGGGCGGCGGCAATGGAGAATTGCACAACGATGAGAGTTTGCCGCAGGCGTCTGTGGGTTTGCCGTACCTGGGCCAAGCCTTTGACCGCGTCAATGGGCTGCCACCGGGACAATAGAATGGCCGGATAAAACCCGGCCAGCGCCCCCGCCAATAAACCCAGGCCCGATAAGCTAAGAAAAAAAGAGGCTCCGGACAGAGGGCCTGCCAGCAGCTCTTTGCCGACGAAGGCGGTGAACCGGGGCCAGCCCAGGCCTACAAAGACGCAAGCTAGCACCACGGCCAGGCCGCCCAGGATTAGGGATTCGCCGAGGAATTGGTAGACAATCTGGCCTCTTTGGGCGCCGAGGACCTTGCGCAGACCAATTTCGCGCAGGCGTTCGGCGTAACGGACCGTGGCCAGATTGACCGAATTTAAGCAGGCGATCAACAGCACAAAACAGGCAATGCCCAACAAAATGTACAGATGCGTCCTGGAAACCGCGGCGACTTGGCCGCCGTGTTTCTCCGGGTCGAGATGGATTTGGCGCAGGGCCTGGACACCTAGATCCAACCGACCTTCCATGAATTTCGGCAGATGCCGTTGCAGTAATCCGGGGAGCTGTGCGACCAGTTGATCGGGAGTAACACCTTGGCCCAGGCGTATATACGTTTGCGTGCCCCAATCGTGCCAGGCCTGGACCTGCCGTTGGCCGATAAAGTCGTCCAAATGATCGAAAGCCAGCAAGGCGTCGAAAACCAGACTGGATGTCGGCGGGACATCCTCCAATACCCCAGTGACGATGAAATCCCGCTGGCCGTTGAGGGTCACCGTTTGGCCGGTCGGATCGCTGTGGCCAAATAGTTTGCGGGCCAAGCGCTGGGAAAGGGCGATTCCCCGACTCTGCAGGACCTGGTGGGAATTGCCCGAGAGCAGCGGAAACGAAAAAACCTCGAAAAAATCCGGGTCGGTAAAGGCCACTGTTTCTACAAATACTTCGTTCCCCGCCGATAGTTGGTAGTCGGACTCCCAAAAACGCACGATATCGCCCAGTTGGGGCAATTCGGCGCGCAGAGTGCCTCCCAGGACATTGGGCGTTTGGGCGCTGGCATTCTGTCCTTGCGGAGTATTTTGGCTGGCGTAGAGGCGATAAATGCGGGCTCCGTCCGGGTGAAAGGCATCGTAGTGCAGCTCGTGATAGACATAGGCCGCCATGAGGGCAAAACAAGCCAGTCCGAAAGCCAGGCCAAGCGTGTTAATGGCCGAGAATAGTCGATGCCGCAGCAAATTGCGCACGGCTACTGCCAGGTAGTTTTTGAACATCGGCGCCTCGTCTCAGGTAGCAGGCTTAGATTAACTGCTGCGCAGGCGATGACAGGGTTGCAAATCATGTGCCATATAGGCAAATCCAGTTGGGGCAACTAGTTGGATTAAAGAGAGGATAAGCGCTTGGGGGAAGAGTGTCCGTTGGTGATACAGCGGTGTTCGCTAACGGACGGCGGGACTGGGCGAACAAATGGCGTGGTTCGAACTGGACTCGGGGGATTGGGGCTTGGCCTGGAGCGGAGATTGTCAGCCACTGAATGCGGCAACGAGGGGTAGTGGGTGTTTCGCTTTAGGTCGGTAGAATGTAATGCCTATTCGCCGAACTTACCGATATTGATGCGCAATATAATAGATATGCTTGTTGGCGCCCAAACGCTGCAAACGACCCCGAGCCTGGAGTTTGTCTAGCAGATAGGTGGCGCGGCGGCGGTTGATTCCCAGCAGGTCGCGGCAGTCGGCGTTATTGATCCGCCCGTGTCGGGTCAAATGGTCCAGGATCTGGTCCTCGTCGGGGGATAGTGGCGCTTCCGAGTCGCCGGCCGGAGGTGTTGCGGAGGCGGGTATTTCGTCTGTGGCGGCGGCCGGCACCCCGGCAAAGTGCAAGTGGTCGGGCTCGACAATGAGCCCGTCGCTTTTGATCAGGGCGTATTCCATCATATTCTTGAGCTCGCGCACATTGCCGGGGAAATCGTATTGTCGCAGAGACGTCAGCGCCGCGGCGCTCAAGGTTGGCATGGGGCGCCGCATTTCCTGGGCGAAGAGCTGCAGGAAATGCTCGGTCAAAAGCGGGATATCCTCGGGGCGCCGCCGCAAGGGGGGCACATCCACCTGAAACCGGGCCAGGCGGTAGAACAGGTCGCCGCGAAAACGACCGGCGCTGATGCGACCGGCCAAGTCGGCGTTGGTGGCGGCGATGACGCGGACATCCACGGCGCGCTCGTGGGTGGCGCCCAAGGGACGTACGCACCGCTCTTCGAGTACGCGCAGCAATTTCACCTGCGCCTCAAGGGGCATATCGGAGATCTCGTCGAGGAAGAGGGTGCCCCCGTCGGCGGCGACAAAGACACCATCCTGGTGGCGTTCAGCCCCAGTGAAAGCGCCTTTGTGGTGGCCGAAGAGGACGGATTCGACCAGGCCCTCTGGTAGGGCGCCGCAATTGACCGGCACGAAGGGTTTGTCGGCCCGAGTGCCGCCCGAATGGATGGCGCGGGCTATGAGTTCCTTGCCGGTGCCGCTCTCGCCGGTGATCAGCACGCTGGTCGAATCGGCGCCCTGCAACTGGCGCACCTCTTCGAGGATTTGGCCGATGGTAGGGCTGCGGCCGATAAAGCCGTCGATGTCCCAGCGGTCGGATTCGTGCAGCGCCAGGGCGTCCAAGTGCGCATCGGCGCGCCGGCGGCCGTCTATTTCTTCTTGTAGCCGGGCGTTGATTGCGGTCAATTCGTCGTTTTTGGCGGCCAGGGCGCGGTGCAGGTGATTGATCTCCAGATGGGCACCGACCCGGGCCAACACTTCGGCATCGGCGAAGGGCTTGGTGATATAGTCGACACCGCCGACCTGGAACCCTTCGACCAGGCGTTCCTTTTCGTTTTGCGCGGTGATGAAAAGGACTGGGATATCCCGGGTCGCCTCCGCCTCCTTGAGCCGGCGGCAGACTTGGTAGCCGTCCATATCGGGCATCAGCACGTCGAGCAAGATAAGATCGGGTCGAGCGCTAGCCGCAATGCGCAAGCCGTCACCGCCGTTCTTGGCCATAAGGATATTGTACGAGGCCGCTTCTAGCGCGGCGCACAGCACATTGAGGTTGGCCGGCACGTCGTCGACCAGCAAGATAGTCGGTCGTTTATTCATGGTCGGTCTCCCCGAGCAAATCCAGAATTCTCTGCATATCGATATCGCGGCGCAGTTGCAACAGGCGGGCGGCCAAGTGCGGCCCCGACGGCTCGGCGGCGCGGACCTTGCCCAGTCTTTCCTGGAGGCAGGAACGGGTCAGGGATGAGTATAAGATGATCGACGCGGACAGGTCAACGGGGCGGAAGAAGCCATAGGTGTGGTTGCCCGGGACGTCCGGTTTTGTAAGAAGTTCATCGATGCTCTGCCCCTGCTGCGGCAGTTAAAGGTTCGGTCCGGGGAGGCTGGGCTGCTGCTCAAGGAATTGCGACAGGAGCCGCGCTACTTCATTGCATTTCTCTATCATGGTCCAGTGTCCGGCGTCGGCGAAGCGGTGCACCTGAGCGCCGCGGGCCCCGAGTTTTTCGGCGAATTGGAGCGGCACGTACGGGTCGTGGCCGCCCCAGATACACAACGTCGGGCGTTGCTCTACTAGGGCATAGAGCTTTTCGTCCCAGCCGGCGAAAATTTCCGCCGGGGTGTCGCGGTACAGGCGCACGATAAAATTGGGGTCGCCGGCGACGGCGTTGGCGTAGCAGTCGCGCAGAAATTCGTCGTCGAGCGCGTCCGAGCCTTTGCGCATCTCCTGGACGAAGAGCCTGTAGCCGAGCCAGGGCATGGTCTGGAACTTCATCATCAATTCCCCGACGAGGGGAATGCGGTAGGCGCGGCCCAGGGCGTGCCACTGCCATTGGCGGTGGAAGCAAGTGGCCATTACGGTCAGACTGCGCACGCGCTCGGGTTGCAACACGGCCCAGGCCAGGGTAGTCGGTCCGCCGAAGTCGTGACATACCAGGTCGACGGGACCGGAAATATCCAGCTCGGTGAGAACCTCTTCGAGCCAGGCGGCGCGGCTCTCCAGGCTCAGGTCGAAGTCGGCGGGGGCGATGCTGCGGCCAATACCGTGCAGGTCAGGTGCTATCAGGCGGTAACAGGAGTCCATCCGGTCCATTAGACGGCGCCACACGCGGCCGCTGTCGGGCACGCCGTTGACGAACACTACCGCCTGGCCTTCGCCTTGGTCGATCACCGGCGTGTAGACGCCGTGGGCCGTCAGCTCCTTTTGATTCATATCGTCTCCTTTAAGCGCGCCAATTCTTCGGCGACTGTGGCCACGCCCTGGCGGATTTGCTGTTCCTGGTGGGCGGCGGTGACGAAAAAGCGGATGCGCGAAGTGCCGGGCGCCACGGCGGGGGGGATCATCGGGTTGGCGCCGACGCCGCGCTGGCGCAAGCGTTCGACCAGGCGCAGGCAGCGCTCGGGGGGGTCGATATAGACCGGGATCACGGCGCCGCGCACATCGCGGCCAATGTCGAGCCCGGCTGCCGTCGCCTCGTCGCGGAAGAGTTTGGCCAGTCGGTGCAGCTTGGCCATGCGTTCGGGCTGGGCCCTCAGCGTCTGGAAGGCGGCCAGAGCGGCGGCGGCCACCGGCGGTGAAATGCCGACGCTGTAGACGAAACCCGGGGTGGTATAGCGCAGGTAGCGCACCAGGCGGCCGCTGCCGGCGATGAAGCCGCCGGCGGCGGCAAAGGCCTTGCTCAGGGTGCCCATCAAGATGTCGATGCCGGCGGGATCGACGCTGCATTCCTCGCAGATGCCGCGCCCGGTTTGCCCGAGCACGCCGAGGGAGTGGGCCTCGTCGAGGAAGAGCAAGGCCTTGTGGCGCTGTTTCAGCTCGACAAAGGCGGACAGGTCGGGCATATCGCCCTCGGCGCTGTAGCAGCCCTCAATGGCGATCAGGACGCGGCGGTACTTGTGCCGGCTGGTGGTCAATATGCGGTCGGCATCGGTCGCGTCGAGGTGGCGGAAGGCGCGTCGGTCGCAGCCGGCGAGTAAGGCCCCTTCGAGGATGGAATTGTGCGCCAGGGCATCGTGCAGCACCAGGTCGCCTTTGCCCAACAGGTGGCCGATGGTCGATTCGTTGGCGGCGTGGCCGCCGAGGAAAACGACGGCGTCCTCCAAGCCGGTGAAGGCAGCGATTTCGGCCTCCAGCTCGCGGTGCAGGGGCAGTTCGCCGGCGGCCAGGCGGCTGCCGCCGGTGGAGCAGCCGTAGCGCGCCACGGCCTGGCTAGCTGCGGTGCGGACCTCCGGGGCCGACCCGAGGCCGGCGTAGTTGTAGTGGTAGAAGTTGATCAGCTCGCGTCCTTCGACCCTCGTCGTTGCCTGGCAAGGGGCGCCCTCGTGCAGCAGGAAAGTCGGATTGGACACGCCCCAGTCTGCGAGTTGCTCGATGCGTCCTTCGAGCTCCAGGATCTCGGGAAAGGCGTCGAAGAGGTAGCGGTCGGCGGCAATGGTGTCCTGTTTGTGCCGGGTCCGTTCTTTTAAGAGGGCCCGCTTCTGCGCGGGGGTCAGTTGGCTCAAATCGCTGGGGGTGCTCATGGTTTTGTGACCTCCTGTCCGGCCCGTTGCGGCGGGGTTAGAAAGTGGCGGCGCACCTGGGTGAGGCGCGCCAGGCTCGCCAGCGTTGCCTCGAAAGGGGTGCCAAAGTCTATGGCGCAGGCGATCTCGTCGGCCCCGGCTTTCCGGTACGCAGTGGCGCGGTCTATGCACTCCTGCACCGAGCCGAAGAGAGTCGCCTGCTGGAAATAGCGCTCGTATACCAGGTCGATGACGCGCGCCTTGTCCTTTTCGCTGTCGAGGCGCAGGGCTTTGGCGTTATCCTTCCACAGGCTTTGCACGGAATGCATATAGTCTATGAAGGGGCCGCGCACCGCCGCCCGGGTATCGGCCTCGTCGAGGCCGACGAAGGTGTGCACCATCAGTGCCACGCGTCCAGCCTCCGGGTCGTGTCCGGCGCGATCGCGCGCTTCCCGGTACAGACGCACGCGCCGGGCGACTTCGTCGACGGACTGGATTAGCAGGGCGGTGAAGATATTGAAGCCCTGCTCACCGGCGCGCACAAAGGACTCGTCGCGCGCCGAGGTGGTGATCCAGACCGGCAGTTCCGGCTGGCACGGGGCTGGGTGGAGGTGCACGGAGATGTCGGCGCCGACGCCGTTCCGGCGTTGTAGGGCCTCCCCGCGCCAGAGGGACCGCACCTGTTCGAGGCGCTCAAAGGTGTGGTCCCAGCGGTCCTCGTACGCCGCTGGCGCCAGGGCGAAGTCGTTGGGGTTCCAACCCGGCACGAAGGACAGTTCGACGCGTCCACCGGACAGGTTGTCGACCACAGACCATTCCTCAGCCACGCGGATGGGGTCGTGCAAGGGCATGACGACACTGCCAGAACGCAGGCGGATTCGTTGCGTCTCCATGGCCAGGGCGCCGGCCAGGACCGACGGATTGGGGAATAGGCCGCCGACGGGGTGGAAGTGGCGCTCGGGAAACCAGGCGGCGCAAAAGCCGTTTTGGTCGGCCCAGCGGACGCTCTCGCGCACCAGACGGTAGCGATCATGTTGGTAGTCGGCTTCGTTGCAGGAGAAGAAAAACAGGCCGAATTCGAGTTCGGCGGCTTCGTCTTTCCCTTGCGGTGCCGCCTCAACCGTGCGGAGGGTTGTCGGCACTAGGGTCCGTTCAAGGTGGGACAGCAGTGGATTCCGCTGAGTCCGCGGCATATCGTGGTCGCCCGGCAGGATCCGAAGGGTGAAATCAGTTCCGGCGTATTCCTGCCAGCCAACGAGGCACTGGGAGGGAACGTCGGTATCGTCGCGGGCGCCCAGCACGGTGAGCGAGCAGGACAGCGGGGCGGGCTGGCGGGTCCGCAGTTCGCCTGCTAGGCGACCATCGGCGCGGGCTCGTTGCAGCAGGGCGGCGCGGCTTTCACTGTCCAGTGCAGCGGTCTCGCCCGCGGCGGGCTGGCAGAGTCGGCGTAGTAGCTCGTCGTTGTCGTACTCGTCGATGCGGTGGAAGCCATCCGGAACATTGGGGGGCGCGCAGGCTGATATGAAAAGGTGGACCGGGGGGGTGCCGGCGGCTTCCAGCATTTCCGCCAGCAGGCGGGCGACGTGAGCGCCCATGCTGTGGCCAAAGAGGGCGATGGGGCCGCCGTGGGCCAGATGCGTGGCCACCGGATCGAGGGCTGCGCGCAAAGACGCTTCAGCCGTCAGCAAGGGGGCGTCGAGCCCCTCGCGGCCGGGCAGGCGCAGGGCCCATGTCTCTATGGTCGACGGGAGCGCCTCCCCCCAGCCGGCGTAGTAGGATGTACCCGCCGCCAGCGGCGCCAGTAGTACCAGACGCAGTGCCGCAGTGGGTCTTTCAGGGCCGAGGCGGACCAGCAGGTCGTGGCCCGGTTCCGTTACCTGGGCAGGGCCCGCTGGGGTGGATGCCTCCTTGCGACGGGCGACTAGGCGCGCCAACAGGTCCCGGCGCGCCTGGGGGGTTTGTGTCTGCAACTTCGCGCCGCTCATGCTGGTACCTCCTCTAGGACTTCTTCGTCGTCCTCTGCGGCCATCAGGGCCAGCATGGTCTCGACCTCTTCGTCGCTTAGTTGGTCGACGTCCTCCTCCTGGAGTTCGTCGATACCCATGATCTCGCCGATGATGTGTCTGGTTAGGTCTTCGAGTGTCGGGCCCCGCATCAGCAGCCCGGCCGGCGGCATCACGCCCAGGCGGGCTTCGACCCGTTGGGAGAGTTCCACCACCATCAGGCTGTCGACGCCAAAGGTATCCAGAGGGCGGTCGGCAGGTAGGGCATCGGGCGACAGCTGCAATACCTCGGCCAACTCGGCGGCGAGCAGTCCGACGACGTGCGCCTCGCGCTCCGGGCCCAATTCCAACAGGGTCGCGCGGAGGGCGCTGCGGGGGTCGTCCCCTTCTTCCGAATTGTCGGCCAGGGCGGCGAAGCGCGGTGTCCGGCCCGCTGCCGCCCGCCGCGCCCAGGCGCCCCAGTCGACGTCGGCCAGGCAGATCTGGGCGGGGCTGCCGCGCAGCAGTTGTTCGAGCGCTGCGATGGCCGCTCGGCTGGAAAAGGTGTGCACACCGGCCTTTTCCAGATGCTCGGCCAGTTCCTCGCTGCGGGCGACGACGCCGGTGTCGGAGAGAGCGCCCCAGTCGACGGCCAGCCCTGGCAGCCCTTCGGCGCGCCGCCGGTGTGCCAGGGCGCCGAGAGCGGCGTTGGCGGCGACGTAGCCGCCCTGACCGGGATTGCCGATGAGGGCCGACACCGAGGAAAACAGGACGAAGTGTTCCACTGGGTGTTGCCGGCTCAGACGGTCGAGCAGCAGGCCGCCCTGGGCTTTGGGCCCGTACGCCCGGTCCAGGCTTGCCGCCGACAAGTGCGACAGTAAACCATCGTCGAGGACCATGGCGGCGTGGAAGACCCCGGCCAGGGGCGGTATGCCTTGGTCCCCGGTAAAACGGCTGGCGAAGGTGGTTGTGACCGCCGCTTCGTCGCGCAAGTCAAGGGCGTCGATGGTCACGCCGCTTCCTTGGGCTTTGAGTTCGGCGGCCAGCTCTTGGGCGCCGGGGGTGTCGGCGCCGCGGCGGCCCACAAGCCAGATCTGGCCAGCGCCCTGGCGGGCGAGCCAGCGGGCGATTTGGCGGCCGAAGCCGGAGAGGCCACCGGTGACCAGGTAGGTGCGGTCCCGGTGTATTAGGCTAGCCTCTGGATCGGGCAGGACATCGAGGGTTTGCCCCGCCAGCTCGACGACGATCTTGCCGAAGTGGCGGGAGCGGGCCATGAGCCGGAAGGCTTCCGATACCTCTGCGGCGGGGAAGACTTCGATCGGCATTGCCGCCAGAGTGCCGCTGTCGAGCAGATTGTGGACGCGGTCTAAGATGGAGCGGAAGCGCTCGGGGCGCTCCTTCATCATGCGGTCGATATCGATGGCGGCGAAGCTGCGGTTGAGATCAAAGTGGCTCAGTCCCAGGGGGCTGTCGGCCTCGATATCGCGCTTGCCCATTTCGACGAAGCGGCCGTACGGCGCCAGCAGTCCCCACGAAGTCTGCAGTGCTGCGCCCGACAGCGAATTCAGTACCACGTCGACGCCCTGCCCCTGGGTGGCGTCGCGGATACCAGCGGCAAAGTCGAGGCTGCGGGAATCAAAGACTGCCTCGACGCCCTGGCCCAGCAGTCGCTGACGTTTTTCCGGCGTTCCGGCTGTGCCAAAAATCCGGGCGCCCAACAGCTTGGCCACCTGGATCGCTGCCTGGCCGACACCGCCGGCGGCCCCGTGGATGAGGACGGTCTCGCTCGCCTCTAATCGCGCCACTTCGGCCAGTCCGTGATAGGCCGCCACGTAGGCGATAAATACCGATGACTCGGCCAGCGTCATCGGTCCCGGGCGGTGCACCATAAGGTCGACGGGGACCGTCGTGAAGGTGGCGAAGCTGCCCCGGGGGTTGGGGACAATTACTTCGTCCCCGACAGAGAAGCCCTCGACCCCGGGGCCGACGTCGACGATCCGCCCGGCGGTCTCCATACCTAGGGTATCGCCGAAATAAGTCTCTTCGAGATAAGCGGCCCCGAGCATGCCCATCGCTTTCATGACGTCCTTGAAATTGAGCGATGTGTGGGTGGTGAGGATTTCGACCTCACCGGGGCCGGGGAGCCGCCGGGCGGCTCGGCGCCACTCCAGCGAGTCGGCGCCACCCGCCGCGCCGATGGCCAGGACCAGGGCCTCGTCGTCGCCGCTACAGGGGCGCAGTGGCGGCTGCAGCGGGGAAAAGGGCACGACGCGGGCGGTCTCGCGGCCGTGGCCCAGGCGGATCTCAGATTCGCCATCCGGGGCGCTGACCTCGGCGGCCAGCTGCGCGGCGGCGTCGCGGTCGCCGTCTGCAACATCGACGAGGCGGATGTCGAGTTCGGGGTGCTCGTTCTGTGCCACGCGGCCCAGGCCCCAAAGGGCCGCCGGGGCCGCCGCGCGGCGGGCGTCGTCCGAGTGGGCTCTGCTAGTGACGATAGTGAGCTCGAGTTTGCCCTGGTGGTCGGCCAGTGCGCCGACCAGCCCGGCCAGTTGTGCCATTGCGGGCACGGCGTCGTCTGTTTCCTCCTCTGCCAGGGGTGGGGCGACCCATACGACCCGGCCGCCGTACTCAATATTCTCGATCTCGCCTGGGTGGGTGAGGGGCAAGCCAAGGGCGTCGCCCAGACGTTGTGCCAGACCACCTGTCCCGAGGATAGCCACCGGTGCTCGGCCGGGCTCGGCGCGCTCGGGCGCTTCTACCCAGATTTCTTCGACGGCGGCCCGTTCTATGAGGGCGCGGCGGCTGCCCGGTAGGGCCTGGCAGCGCAGGGCTTGGACCTGGACGAGGGGAGCCCCGGTATCCGGGTCGCGCAGCATTAGGTCGGCGGCGAAATGCGCATCGTTGCGGCTCCTGAGCGCGCCCGTCATACGCACCTGGGCCCCCGCCGGGGCAAAGACCTGCACTCGTTCGATGGAGACGGGGACCATGGGTTGCAATGCTTCTAGATCGGTGAGGGCGAACAGGGCTTGGAAGCAGGCGTCGAGGAGCACCGGATGCAGGTCCCCTACTGCTGGAATGTCCGCCGGCAGTTCGATGTCGGCAACGACCTGGTCGCCGGCGCGGGACAGTGCACGGATGGCGCGGAAGCCGGGTCCGTAGGTCATGCCCGCTGCTGCCAGATTGCCGTAGAAGCCCTCGATGTCGATGGGGGAGCCGGGGCTGCAGTCTAGATCCGCCTCCAGCCCCGACAGGTGGGGGGGCTCGCTGCCCAGCACGGCGGTGGCGTGCCGGCGCCACGGATCGTCGGCGTGGGCACGGGCGTCGAAGTGCAGGATCTTGGTGCGGTCGTCAAAGCGGGTGCGCAAGGTAGGACCTGGGCCGATGGCCAGGGCCCGGTCAAAGCGGATCCGCTCGACCACGGCCGCAGTCTCCGCCTGGCCGGCCACGTCCAGGGCCGCGGCAATATAGCCGGCCCCGGGAAACAGCGCCTCTTCGGAGACCACGTGGTCGGCCAGGTACGGCAAAAAGCGATCGGTCAAGAAGGTCTGCCAGACGGCGTCGACATCCTCCTCGCGTCGGTGCAAGAGGGGGGCGACGGGATCGACGCACAGGTCGTTGCGCAGCGCCTCGGGCTCGGCCCACATGCGCACCGGCTGCCACGGGTAGCGCGGCAGGTCTACGTGCTGTCCGTGGGGAAACCAGGCCGAGAAAGCCAGTGGCACTCCGGCGACCCAAGCGCCACCCAAGGCTGCCCGCCACTGGGTCAAGTCGTCGACGCCTCGTTTCAGGCAGGAACCGGTCCAGATTTTTTTGTCGTTGGCGTGGGCCAGGCCGGCGATGCTGCTCGACAGCACCTGGTGCGGGCCGATTTCGAGAAAGGCGTCGAAGCCGTCTTCTAAGGTTGTTTGGATAACCCGGTCAAAGCGCACGATCTGGCGCGCGTTGCGTTGAAAGTACGCCGCCTCGTGTAGCGGCCCCTCGACCCGCGCCCCGGTTACCGAAGAGTAGAGTGGGCATTCGGGCGCCTTGGGCACCACATGGGCTATACGCGCCGTAAAGTCGGGGCCGAGGGGCTCCAATTGGGCGCTGTGGTAGGCCACGGAGACGCGCAGCATTCGGGCGAACTCGCCTTCATCGGTGAGTTGTTGGCACAGGGCGGTAAGCCCTTGCGGGTCCCCGGTGAGGGTGACGCTGTCGGGCCCGTTGACAGCGGCTACTTCGATAGCGCTGTCGTTGAGCCGCGCCAAGGCGGTTTCCTCTGAGAGCCCGACCGCGGCCATCGCCCCCCGGCCCGCCAGCTGTTCCTGCAGCGCGGCGCGGTGGTGCAGGACCGCGACCGCGTCCTCCAGTCCAAGGGCGCCGGCTGCCCAGGCGGCGGCCAATTCGCCCACTGAGTGGCCCAGGTATCCCTGCGGCTCGACGCCGGATTCGCGCAGCAGGGTGGTGAGCCCCACCTGGAGCGCAAAATTCGTCGGCTGCGCCAACGCCGGGTTTTCGATAGCGGCGCCGACCTCTGGAAGGCCGGGCGCTGAATTGTCGCCAAAGAAAGCGGCCAGGGACCAACCGGCCAGGGGCTGGAATGCTGCGTCTACGGCCTCAATCGCGGCGCGGAAGGTCGCCTGGGTTTTATAGAGAGTCTGGCCCATGCCGGCGTACTGGGCCCCCATGCCCGTGTACACGCAGAGCAGGCGACGCGCTTGTTCGGGGGCCCGCTGCCGGGTTGCGCCCTCTGGCAGGGCGGCTTCGGCGACGGCCGATAGAGCCGCGGACAACTCGTCGGCATCGGCGGCCCATACCAGCAAGCGCTCGGGCAGGTGAGTCCGCCGCAGACCGAGGCTATGACCCAAATCTTCGAGGGCCACAGCGCCGACGCGGGGCAGCAGCCGCGTCGCCGCCTCAACCAGAGCTTGCGGTTCCTGGGCGGAGAGCGCGAAGGGCCGGGGCGCGGCGAAGGAAACCGCTGCTTCAGTGCGCGGGGAGGGGGCGGGCGGCGTGCAGAGGACGGCGTGGGCGTTGGTGCCACCGTAGCCAAAGGAATTGACCGCGGCGTACAGCGCGCCCGAGGCCGGCAGGGCCGCGCATTGGATGGGAATCTCAAGACCGTAGCCGGCCAGGTCGATGTCCGGATTGGGCTTCTCAAAGTGCAGATTGGGCGGGACTTCGCGCTTGGACAGTACCAGGGATGCCTTGATCAGCCCGGCAATGCCGGCGGCGGCTTCGGTATGGCCTATATTGGTCTTGACCGAGCCCACCAGCAGAGGGCCGCTCCGTCTGTCAGAGGCCAGCATGGTGCCGATGGCCCGGGCCTCTACGGGATCGCCCGCCTGGGTCCCTGGACCGTGCGCTTCGACATAGACGACGTCTTCTGGGGCGATTCCGGCCTCCCGGTGCACGCGCTCTATCAGGGCCTGCTGGGATACCGCATTTGGCATGGAGATGCCCGGGGTATGGCCGTCCTGGTTAATGCCGGTGCCGCAAATCGTCGCATAGACCGGGTCGCCGTCGGCCAGGGCCTGGTCGAGGGGCTTGAGCAGCACGGCGCCGACCCCTTCGCCCCGTACGTAGCCGTCGGCGCCGGCGTCAAAGGCGCGGCAGCGGCCGGTGGGCGAGAGGAAACCCCCTTTGGACATGCTGATATTGTACTCAGGGCGCAGCATGATGTTGACGCCCGCTGCCAGGGCGATTTCCGACTCGCCTTGGCGCAGGGACTGGCAAGCCAGGTGGGTGGCCACCAGCGACGACGAACACGCCGTGTCCACCGTCAGGCTGGGACCGACGAAGTCGAATACGTGCGACAGCCGGTTCGACAGCATCACCATGGTCGAGCTGGTCGCGGTGTGCGAGTTGATGGCGTCCCTGCCGTAGACGCCGAGGCGGGCGATCATATTGTCTAGGGTGAAGCCGCCGACGAAGACCCCGACGGGGCGACGGCGCAGGCGCTCGTGGTCCTGCCCGGCGTCCTCCAGTGCTTCCCAGGTGGCCTGCAGTAATAAGCGCTGTTGCGGGTCGAGCTGATTGGCCTCGCGGGGGGCCAAACCGAAAAAGCCGGCATCGAAATCGTACGGGGAGTCGTCCAGGAAGCCCCCCATATGGGCGTAGGTCCGGCCGGCTTCTTGGCCCGAAGAAGAGGCGAAACGGCGGGCGTCCCAGCGTTCGGGGGGCACTTCGCCAATGGCGTCGACGCCGGCGTCCAGCAACTGCCATAGCTCCTGCGGGGTCGTCGCACCGCCCGGGAACCGCAAACCAATTCCGATGATAGCAATCTCTCTGACAGTCATAAGCCCTCTCCATAGATGTCGGTGATTGAACCCATGTGAATTATCCACTGGCTGCATGGACGCTGTCGATTGAGCAAAGGCTGTTCCATGCGGATCGCTGGGGCTGGAGGAAAATTAGTAGGTCTGTTTAAAAGGGAAATATATTCATATAAAACAGATAATTATGAAAATATAGAAATTCGAAATATTCTCCTAAAAATGCGCACGAGATTACTTGTGGAACTACTTTATGAACAACTCATGAACGCTTCATGAACGCTTCATGAACGAATTTGTGTTCGTGAAATTGTTCTTGAAATTGTTTCCAGGTGCCCGCCAGCCCTGGTCGCATCGGCGTTTTAAAATGCCGAGTGCCCAAGCCGGTCTGGATGGTACAGTGGTGCGCAGGGACCAGGGGGAAGCGCTCCTTAGGGGGGGCCGAATGGGCCATATTGAGACGCAAAAGAGGCCCGCCGGCATGTGCCAGCAGGCCTCTTTCCAGTCGCGTGGTGGCCAGCAGTTTTTTAGGCCAATTCCTCTTCTGGAAACATCCAGCGACTTCGGACCATTTTATACACTTCGCTTGCCCTACCTTCCAATAGATTCTTGGGCTCGTGAAAGGGGTAGACGGCCCGTCGGCACATTTTTTCGGCGATTATCAGGCCCGATACCATAGATGCTTCAAAGCCGTCAATGACTGTATTATTGCCGCAAAACCAGAGATTCCCCAACCCTTGCAGTTGGTGCAATTGCCGTTGCGCGGCAAAATAATTCGGCGAATAATTCGGATGTTTCCACTGGACCATATCTCGCAGTAATTCCGTCGGCTCGCAGGTCGGTTTTTCCGAATACAGCGAAGCGAAGGCGTTTGTCTGGCCGTAGTTGCCTTGATTGGCATCGAGGTTGTAATGCATGACGGACTCGCCGTCCCTGTGGTGAAACAGGGTGGAAGAAGTCAGCGGCACCCCGGTGGGCAAGATGGAGGAATCCCGATGGACGTATATGAACGCGTTTTCCGACTTGAATACCCGCAGCAGCGATTGTTGCTTCTCCCTATGCGGGTTTTCCTCGTGGTCGAGAATTTGACGGGCGTCCGTCAAATCGTTGGCGAAGAGAACCTGGTCGAATTGTAGGTCGTATATTTCTTTCGATTTCAAGTTCTCGATTGTGAGCTTTACCTGGCCTGAAGTTTGCGGGATGCACTTTAAAACCTGTGAGTCGGTGCTGATTTTATCTTGGAAATCTCGGCTGTAAATTTCGAGAAAACTGCGTATGCCCTCCCTAAATCGGTACCAGGTATTGGCGCTGAAAAACGAGATCAAAATATCGGGTAATTCCAGTGTCGTCAGAAAGGTGCCGTCGAGTAAGCCGTTGCGGGTTACATTGACAATGGAAAGAGAGGGAATCAACACTACGTTCTTAAACAAATCGCTGAAATTGTTGGCTTTGAGCCAATCGTCCAAAATCAGCATTTGGTCGTCTTCATCGAGCTTGCTCATGGCAATCATAAATCGCGAGCATTCCTCGCAGAGCTGGCTGTCCCACAGGGATTTAATCTCTGGCAGGCGCAGATATTCAGGGGTATTGCCCCAGACCTTTCTGGCGCCGTTTTGTTCGTGGACGGATAACAGCGACACACCTAGCCCTAACAAGGCAAGGTCGGCAAAATCCGCATCCTGGCAGAAGCGAATCAGATGAGGGTAGATATCGGTGCGGAAAATTTGCACGCCGATATCGAATAGGTAGGGTTTTCCGTCTATTTCCGTCGCGTGTGTATAGGCGTGACCGCCCCAGGTGGGTGCTTTTTCGAAAATCGCGATATCGTCGAATGGGTGTATTTGCCGAGCGGCGGACAGGCCGGCGATACCACTTCCGATAATAGCTACTCTTTTTCTTTCCATGACTTACCTACTTTGGTTGCAGTGAATATCCCAAGCGCATCACTCGACGAGCGCACGAATACACAGCTCGTCTTAGCAAAGGGCATTCCGTACCGATCGCCGGCAAAGATCAATTTCCGACAATCTAAGTAAAGTAGGGTAACTGAAGATAAAACAGATAGGTATGTGAGTCGTTGGACAAGCGGCTTAAGGCATAGGGCGGTCCCGGGGTTGGCTGGACCTTTTCATGAACAATTCATGAACAATTCATGAACTAAAATGTGTTCGTGAGATTGTTCGTGAACCCTGGCTCCGGTGCGCTAATTGGTATTGACCAATCGTCTACTCGCGGTTGATTTCCCCGAGCAAATCCAGAATTCCCTGCATATCGATATCGCGGCGCAGTTGCAACAGGCGGACGGCCAAGTGCGGCCCCGACGGCCCAGCGGCGCGGACTTGGTCCAGGGCCGCTTCAATTTCTAACACGGCGCCCTTTTCGGCGGCCTGGCGCAGGCGCCGGTGCAGGGCGGGGGGCAAGGCCGAGTCCGAAAGTTCAGGCCCGGATGGCTCGGCAGCGGCGCGTTCGAAGTCTACCTGGAGCAGTTTCTCCATCTGTCCATAGATCGCCTCGGCATCGACGGGCTTGGCGATAAAGCCGTCAAAGCCGGCTTCTAAGTAGCTTTGGCGTTCGTAATCCAAGACGGATGCGGTGACGGCGACGACCTTGATCTCTGCGCCCCATTCGGCGCGAATCTGGCGCATGGCTTCCAAGCCGTCCATTTCCGGCATCCATATATCCATAAAGACTATATCGGGTATCTGGTCGCGCAGGGCGGCGATTGCCAGTAGGCCGTCTGCCGCCGTCTGTATTTCAGCGCCGACGGCGGTGAGCATATCGGCCAGGACTTTGCGGTTCTCGGCCACGTCGTCGACCACCAAAGCACGCACAGATTGCCCCCGGTTCAAAGAGACGACAGAGCGGGCGGGGACGGCAAAGGACGCCGGAAGCACTGCTTGGCCTGGGCTCAGCGGCACCGCGAAATAAAAACGTGAGCCTCGGCCCGGCGCCGAATCGAGATCGAGCCGGCCGCCCATCAATTCGATGTGGCTGCGGGCAATGGCCAGACCCAGCCCGGTGCCTTGGGTGCGGGACTCGCCGGCGCCCTGGTCAAAGGGCTGGAAAATGCGCGCCTGGTCCGCCCGGTCAATGCCGGGACCGGTATCGGTGACGGAAAAGCCGTATTGGTCACCGCCTCCCGCCGGCAGGTCAATGTCGAGGTCCACCTGGCCTTGGGCGGTGAATTTGACGGCGTTGGAGGCCAGGTTGATGAGGACCTGGCGCAGCTTGCCTTCGTCGCTGCGCAGGATCAGGGTCGGCGGTGGGGGACTCTGCTCGTCGCCGCGCCGCCAATGTACTGCCCAGGCCAGGCCCTGGCGCCGGCAACTCACCTCGAACATTGAGGCCAGGCCGTCGACCAAGAGGGTCAGATCGAAGTCGGTCTCCTGCAGTTCCATGCGGCCGACTTCAATTTTCGACAAGTCAAGAATGTCGTCGACCAGGGCCAGCAGGTGGGCGCCGCTGCCCTGGATGGTCTCCAGGCCGTGGCGTACCGCCTCCTCCACGCCGCTGCGGCGCTGCAGGGTCTGGGCGTAGCCGAGGATGGCGTTGAGCGGGGTGCGGATTTCGTGGCTCATATTGGCCAGGAACAGACTTTTGGCGCGGTTGGCCTCTTCGGCGTTTTGGTTGGCCTGTTGCAATTGGGCGTTGTTTTCTTCGAGGCGTTGCCGGGCCTGCTGTTCCTGGGCCAGCATTTGCTCGCGCATACGCACTGCTTCCTGGCGTTGCCGGTAATTGCGCGCCCCCAGGACGAGGAGGGCGACCAGCAGTAGCGCCAGCCCGCCGCTGAGCGGGCCCGTAAACCAGGGGTTGGCGGACCAGGGCAAGACCACCTCAATTTCCAGGCGGGCGGGTCGAGAGTAGTTGAGATCGCGGTCGATGGCCTGCACTTCAAAGGCATACCCGCCCGGCTCTTGCGGGGTCCACTCGTAGACTTCGTCGCGGCCCGGCTGGCTCCACGCCGCCTCGGCACCGACGGCGGCCAGGCGGGTGCGGTATTGTCGTTTTTGCGGCGCGGTGGCAAAGTCGACGGCGGCGAAGGCAACGGTGAGGCGCGTGCCCACCTCGGTGGGGCCGAGGCGGGCGGGGTAGGCGTAGAGGCTGTCGGTCCGGGCCGAGACAATGCGCACGGTGGGCGGCTCGGTGTTGGGCCGGTAGCGTACGGCGCCGCTCTCGGTGCCCATCCACACGGCCCCGTCCGGGGTGAAATCGACGCTGTATAGGCGGTTGTCGGGCAGGCCGTCGCGAATGTCCAGCGAGGACCAGGCCCGGCCGTCGTACAGGGCCAGGCCGCCCCCGTACGTGGCCAGGTATATTTTGCCGGCGCGCCAGCCTATATCGAAGATGGTATTTTTTGCCAGGCCGTCGGGGGCTGGAACCGTGCTGAAAGCCTCGCCGTCCCAGCGCGCAGCCCCCTCGCTGGTGGCGACCCACAGTCCATCCTCGGGCACCGGGCAAAAGGCGTATATTAAGTCGCTGGGCAGACCATCCTCCGTGCCATAGACTTTCCACTGTTCTCCTTGGTAGCACCACAGCCCGTTCAAACTGGCCCCCCAGATGCGGCCGCCATCGTCTTCGAGGAGATGGTTGAAGGCCACTGAGGAGGACCGCGCCAGGTATTCCAGACTGTCGCCCGCAATACGGACGATTTCGTGGTACGATCCGACCAGTAGGCGATCCCGGCTGTCGGCGAATAAGGCCAGTGTAGGTACAAGGCCGAAGCGTCCGGCCACGCGCAAGACCTTCTCGTCCACCACCCGCCAAATCCCCTTTTCGGCGGCCACCCGCATAACCCCGTCGTCCAGCCGCTGGAAATCGAATACCGCGTCCAGAATGGGCGCATCGGCCGCGGGCAGGGTCAACGTCCCGCCCCGCAGATGCGCCATGCCCCCCTTTGTGCCCAACCACACCTGGCCGTCGGCCTCGGCGTGGATATTCTGGACTAAATTATGGGGCAAGCCATCGGCCAGCGAATAGACGGCTACTCTGTCGGGATGGTGGGCCCAAAGACCGTCCGCCGTGACCAGCCACAAGGTGCCGTCCTGGTCCACGGTCCAGTCGCTCACGGCCTTCAGCGGCCGCTCGTGTGGCCGCATGGCGGCCAGGCGTGCCCCGTCCCAGCGCATTAGTTCGCTCCGAGTCAGAATCCACAAGGCCCCGTCTATGTCGTGGACGCCTACCAGGCCCCGGTGGTCCAGCTGGTCGCCAAAGTCCAGGTGTTGAAAGGCGTCGCCGTCCCAGCCGACGAGCTTGTCGCGGGCCGAAAACCACAGCACGCCGCTCTGGTCCTGGTGGATATCGAAAACGAAATGGCCGTATAAGTCACCCCCGTCAAAGGGGCGGACGCGCCCTTCTTCCCAGCGGGCCACCCCGCCCGTGGTGGCGATCCACAGCAGACCTTCCCGGTCCTGGTAGAAGAGCCGCACGTCGTCGCTGGGCAACCCGTCGGCGGTGGTCAGATAGGCAAAGGCGGCGCCGTCCCAGCGGGCCACTCCTTTATCGGTGGCCAGCCACAACTGGCCGTCGTCGCCTTCGTGTACATCGTGGACGCTATCGCTGGGCAACCCGTCGGCGGTGGTCAGATAGGTAAAAGTGGCGCCGTCCCAGCGGGCCACTCCTTTATCGGTGGCCAGCCACAACTGGCCGTCGTCGCCTTCGTGTACATCGTGGACGCTATCGCTGGGCAGACCGTCGGCGGTGGTCAAGTGGGAAAACGTCGCCCCGTCGAAAGCCCACACGCCGTTCCCCAAAGTCATCAGCCAGACTTTGCCGTCCTTGTTTTTGCGGATGCCGTAAAACTTGCCGCTGGGCGGCAAGCCGTCATAGGCGGTATAGGCCCTCCACCGGCCCTTCCTGAAGCGGGGCAGATGGAAATCAATGGTCGAGTTGCTGCTTTGCACGCTCACCCGCAGCGTCTCGGGCACGGCGCCGCCGTAATAGGCGAAGGCAGCGGACATATGGCAGCGAAGCAGATAGGCACCCGGTTTCAGATTGGCAAAGCGGTATGCGCCCCGTTCGTTGGTGCGGGTTAGGGCGACCTGGGCAATTTCGCCCCGTGCCCCGCGCTGGGGCCGCACCACTTCGACTATAATCTCGCGCTGTAGAGTGCCGTCGTGGGTGAGCACGCGTCCGGCGATGCTGTTGGCCGGCCGTAGGACCAGATCTCGGTGTAGGCGGTCTCCGGCTACTGGACGGATGTCTTCGGCCCAGACGCCTACTGAATCGTGGGAAGCGGCCAGATCGCCGGGGGCGGGGTCGAACAATACCAGGGTATAGGCGCCGTCGGCGTTGGTCCTGGCGGTGACTACAGGGCGCAAATCGCGCACGAAACGGACCGGCCCTTCCACCAGGGGCCGGCCGTCGGCGTAGGTAGCGCGGCCGTGCACTACCGCGGGTGCCGGCACGCGGGCGGGTCGCTGGGCGGCAATGCTGGCGGCCTCCCCGCGCAAACGGCCGTGGTGTACCCCGACCGCATCCCGCGCCGTACCGTCGTCGAAATTCCACCAGGCCGTCAACCCAGGCTCGCCCAGGTCCGGTGCCGTGTATATCGAGGCGCGGATCTGGGCCTGGGTACGGGCTACAGACCAGACGCGGACCTCGTCGAGCTGGCCGTGAAAATCCGAGTTTTCGCTCCAACCGGAGCGGCCCAAGTAGAAATAGTCGTCGTGCTGGATAGCGGCAAAACTGCCGCCGTAGGCGTCCGCCCCCACCAATACGCCGTTAAGGTAAAACTTCATGCCGCCGGGCCCCGAGACCAGGGCGGTATGGTACCACTGTCCGGTCTCGAAATCGCTGTACACGGGTATCGAGTGCAGGCTTCCCGGGGCGGTGTACTGGTAAAACTGCAGAATGGCGTTCCATTCGCTGTTATTGGCCCCTATGATCTGCCAGTGCTCGGCCGACCCGTAGGCGAACCACTGGGCGAAATAGCCGAAGTCGTCCCATTTGACCCAGGCCTCTACCGTGGCTTCGGTCAGCCCCGAGAGCATACCGGCGGGGAGTTCCGCATAGTCGTCGTTACCATCGAGGTTCAGGACGCGGTTCTGCGCTGGGGCGGAATCGGCGATGCCCAGGGTGCAGGAGAGGATTAGGAGTAGAAGCTGTACCATGAGATGGGGTGTTGTAGTGAGGAAGGGCTCAGGGTGAGTATAGCGACGGCCAGTCGGATAGGCCACTATAAATAACGGCGGCTCCCACCGGTACCAGGCGATAGTGCAACATCCATGCTTGGTCTGACCGTTGCAACGGCAGGCGGCGCTGCCAACCCCACCTGCTGCGCGAGTGGAAGGGGCAGCCATTAGCACAACAGCAACATCTGTGATGACCAGTGGAGGTGGTGTAGCTGGTCTGTGCAGCAGGACCATTGCTGCAAAGGGTGTGCCAGGGGGACCGGGGCGACGGGCATTGGAAGCTATTTAGGGCAGGAAGGAGGGCGGCGCTTTCAGGAGGGGCTTCGGGGCCGTTAGCAGGGCAATTGCGCCGGGGGTTAGTGGACGGGATGACGTCGTGGGCGGAAAGAACGGCTTCACAAACAACTCACGAACAGTTTGTGAGCAATTTTGTGTTCGTGAGCTGTTCGTGAGTTGTTGGAAACAAGAGGCGTTGGTCAGGGAACAGGGGAAGTAGCGAGCGGGGCAACGAGTCTGTCAATTCTTTTGTGTATCTGGTTTTATCGGGTAGGTACTCGTCCTTCAAAATAGATAGCAAATTGATTGAGGGCTTTTCGCCACTCTCGGATGGGTTTGGTCCATTTTTTAGCGATGTT
>WLWI01000676.1_pt1 | contig 30628 bp, 10 predicted proteins | sample 6701501 | NCBI WGS metagenome assembly WLWI01 (sample SAMN12718690, study PRJNA515312) | sponge metagenome | isolation source: marine sponge | host: Mycale hentscheli | place: New Zealand: South Island, Marlborough, Capsize Point | collected 2014-11-01 | reverse complement strand
AGAGAAGGCAACACATTTTGAAAGTCCATCATTTTTGTTCATTGATTTAAAGAGATTCCTATTGTTCATTTGTTCCAAAACAGGCAACAAGCTGGCTGCAAGACAAATATAATCCTAAACTTAGCTATAGCAAGTGAACTAACAAACCAAGCTAGTTGATCATTTCTAAAAGATTGACTGTATTATAGTTACCATGACTTACTGTAACTATCAAACTGTTGGAAACAGAAAAAAGCTACAATTCTCAAAGTATAAAAGACTTGCAAATAAAGTTAGATATCTGTCAACTTAGTAGAACTTAAATTAGAATTGCTATTCCCTACCATATTTTAAACACATCAAATTAATTCTTGATATTATACTAGTACATAAGTAGGTTTATCTGACATGAACTGATGAAGTTCAATAGCTACAGTTGGTAGGAATTTACTTTAATAAAAATTTGCATTAAACCCTGTGCAGAAAAAATGGTGTGGTCTCACATAATCACCATTGTTACAGCATATGCTGCCTTTAAACTAGCAAAAATGTTAACAATTATCATATTAGCTATGGTACAAGTGGCCTAAATATCACGTCTTCTAATTTGCATTAAACCCTGTGCAGAAAAAATGGTGTGGTCTCACATAATCACCATTGTTACAGCATATGCTGCCTTTAAACTAGCAAAACTGTTAACAATTATCATATTAGCTATGGTACAAGTGGCCTAAATATCACGTCTTCTATATCACACTTATGAATATTATTTCCAGTGAGCTAACTTTATGAAAACATTGAATACTGGTCAATGGTAGTACTAGAAATTAATATCTTCATAGAAATTTTCAATTCTAAAATTAAGACATAAATTATACCATCACCATTATTATTTACTTCAACTTAGCACTGAGTAGAAATTTGTGAAAATAGTTACGGTTTATGTGGCATTTAAATAAATGGATTTTTATATAACTGAGATCTTTAATTTTGAAGTATTAATATCATGTGCATCTCATATAAAGTTCTTGCGAGACAAATTTTTTGACATAGTATTATTAACAGAGTTCATATCTAGCTACTTCTACTTAAGCTCTACAACATTGTTATGATTTGAACCCTTAAGAAACACCATGACTGGCAACATAAACAATTATACTCTTTGAGCAACTACACCGAGTAAACATTTATTATTCATAACCCTTAAAGATTGAAACAAGTAAAACTAACACAAATGTTTATTTTTTTGGCTTCATCTATGAATTGTTCCCTTCAGCCAAATTGTATACTATGCCATACTTTAGTCATTGATTGTTTAGATTTGGTTCATTGGACCTCAACATACTTTATGAAATTATCAGTGAACTTGAAGGACCAATTAATATGTAATACTTACACAGGGCTAGTAAATTGTAGGTTATCACTGATGACAGAATAATTATAAGGAAATAATACATTTAGGACTTTAATGATTCACAGCTTAATACAGCTTCAAGAATTGGGGTATATGTGCCATCCGAAAGAAATTGCTTTAGCCATTTGTACTTAATGATATGTAGCTAATGAAAAGTATTTTAGCCTTTTTCTGTTACATATACATAATATAATAAATATATATATATATATGACTGAAAGTAAGTAATTTCAAATGCTTCAGCCAATCATTACTGTTATTTTCAAGAGCCAGAAGGAATTGAAAGTAAAGCTTGAGAGTGAAATATCCACATCACTCATGTGAGTGTAATTAGTGATTTATTCTACTCTAGATATCTTCAATGCTATAGTTTGAATTAGGATAAGGTGTCAACTTGGTTATTGGGGTCCCCACACCCCAGCTGATAAAGTAGCAGCTGCTCTAACCTGGTTGGGTAGGTTAGGTAAAAGGAAGGTAGCTGTATAAACCAGGAAAACTTGTAAGCTAGGCTGGTGGTTGCTATATAACTACTAGGATAATGGGCTTGTGAAATACAGCTGGAAATAACACAGATACAATATCATGGGTCACTTAACAGGTCACAGAAAACAATGTAAAGATATCTAGGATGGTACAATTTAAGAGGGACTTCAGGCATACTAACCACAAATTAGCTTTCTTAATAACTTTTTTATTCTTAAGTGTTTTTTCCTGTTTAGGTATCAAAATGAAAGAAATTTAATGGCCATTCATAATTCACCTTACAATTGTCCATATCATTTTTACTTTCTTTTTACACCAGTCAAATAACATACGAGGAACATCAAACCAATGTTCCACTTCATTGTATTTTCTTCTAATTTTGCACATGTACAGACAATGGGTTGAAGCAAAAAATGAATTGAGGATTTTCACTGAATTTCATTTTTTTCCTAAAATATACCAAAAACATTGTGAAATTGGTAAATACAGAGACTAACTGAAATAAATTCTTTTTTTGTATATTTAAACCCAAGAGTGAATTCTAGCAAACACCAGGTGTAATACTTAGTGTACAAGTGTTGTCTATTGTTTTGTTGGAGGAGTCTATAGTTCAGTTCCAAGTTCTGTACACACTCAACAACCTTGTCTGATGTTGTTATATGTTCCTTTTCCATTGCCATAATAACAAATAGGGAAGAAACACACATTTTGAAAGCTGAGTGGCAAACAAATTGTTCGTTGCTTCAGTTAACAATAACTTTGTTACATGTTTATTCATGGCTAATGTCTAAGCAGACATTGGTAAGCTAAAAACATCGATAATATGAGTGTTGCTAAGTGTGTAATTGTTCAATTACAAGAATATTCCAAACACTTGACATGTTCATGAGTGTTTTTGTCATTGGAAGTTTATGAGTACAGCAAGCCAATGTTGTAGCAATATTGATAGCTTATTCAGAAGGTTTATTAAATGTATAGCTGTACACAGTAGTTTATAAAACATTTTACAATAAAAAACATCACAAACAACTAGCAAGACATGAGTAATTTTACTGTATAAAAGAATACGAAAACATGTAGCAAGTTTTATGATTTGGCTCTGCAATATAGAACAATATCCTCTTTCGTTATCTATCACTTATAATAAGAGCCAAATTACATTTCTGTTTTTTTATGAATGAACCATGCCCACAACTCTTCAAATTTTCTGGAAATAGAACGAATACTGTGTATCACAAATTCGAGTCATTTCAGAATAATAATGGCAAACATATGAATTGATACATGAATTTATTTCTTACTAACTTTTGCGTAATGTAGTGTAGAGAATTGTATACTATTTTGTACTTAGTCATTGATTATTTAAATTTGGTTCATTGGACCTCAACATACTTTATGAAATTATCAGTGAACTTAAAGGACCAATTAATAATATGTAATACTTGCACAGGTCTAGTAAATTGTAGGTTACCACTGATGAAATAATAATTATAAGGAAATAATACATTTAAGACTTTAATGATTCACAGCTTAATACAGCATCAAGAATTGGGATATATGTACCATCTGAAAGAAATTGCTTTAGCCATTTTTACTTAATGATATGTAGTTAATGAAAAGTATTCTAGCCATGTTTTTCTGTTACATATACATAATATAATATATAATTATATATAATATAATATTATGTACACTTATTCCACCCTAAATATGTTCACAATAATATCTTTAAGTACATGACACGTGAAATAACTCACGATATTTCATGCTGTTATTTCACACTGTACTGCGCTAACTCATTACCCATGTATTTATAGCAACCAGGCCAAACTTTTCAATTTTCTGGTTTTTACAGCTACCTTCCTACCTTCCTCTGGTGTACCCTGCTCAACAGGGTTAGAGCAGCTGCTAAAATGTCTGACTGTGGGGGTGTGGGTAGCCCCTACAACCAACTTTACCTGTGAGTTACCCTTCATCTAGTACTAACTACAGTATTAAAAATATCTAGTGTGGAATAAACCACATATTACACTTGTCAGAGTGATATGGCAAGATATTTTACTCTCAGGCTTTATTTTCACTCGCCTCTGGCTTGTGCAAATAAATTAACCTGCTCATGAAAAATTTCGCCATAAAGTACTATATACATATAATTGACTGAATGTAAGTAATTTTAAATGCTTCAGACAATAATCACTGTTATTTTCATGAGCCAGAAGGTATTGAAAATAAAGCTTGAGAGTGAAATATCTAGCCTCATCACTCATGTGAGTGTAATAAGTGGTTTATTCTACTCTAGATATCTTCAATGATATAGTTGAACTAGGACAAGGTGTAAACTTGATTGTTGGGGTCCCACACCCCAGCTGATAAAGTAGCAGCTGCTCTAACTTGGTTGGGTAGGTTAGGTAAAAGGAAGGTAGCTGTATAAATCAGGGAAACTGGTATACTAGGCTGGTGGTTGCTATATAACTACTAGGATAATGAGCTTGTGAAATACAGCTGGAAATAACATAGATACAATATCATGGGTCACACAGGTCACAATAATAACCTTGTAAAGATATTTAGGATGGAATAATTTAAGAGGGATCTCTGGCATATTTACTACAATTTGGTTTACTTAATATAACTTTTTTATTCTTAAGTATTTTTTCATGTTTAGGTATCAAAAGCCTTTCATATGGTACCTTACAATTGTCCATATCATTTTCACTTTACTTTTTACACTGGTCAAACAGAGGTAACATAGTCTCATGGAGAAACATAAAACCAACGTTCAATTTCAATGTATTTTCTTCTAATTTTTTACATGTATGGACATTGGGTTGAAGCAAAAATTGAATAGAGGATTTTGGCTGAATTTCATTTTTTTCTAAAACATGCCAAAACATTGTGAAATTGGAAAGTACAGAGACTAACTGAAATACTATTTTTTTTAACATTGATAAAATATTCCTATATTTTTAGATGAGTATGTGAGCTATCTAATGATATAAAAATTATAGTCTACAAAAGGTCTGATTCATATGAGTAAGGTGGTTTGATAGGAGGGGGCAGTGCGGTGTGTAATTTTGAAGAAGAAGGGTAGAAAGAAGACAGGAGTAGAGCAGAAAGAAAAGAGAGAGAGAGGATTGGAAGGGAGGAAGTCAAATTTCAAAGAGAAAAACAGTTGAATGAGAGGAGATGTGAATTTGATGAGGCAAAACAAAAGCAATATGAGAGAGATGGAAGACTGAGAAAAGAAAAGAAAGAAGAGAGAGAGTACAGAGAACATAAAAAAACAAGTTAAAGATAAACTGAGAGGTTTTAGAGCTGTTATGAAGGAGGTGAAATTGCTTCCTACTTTTGAGAAGTTTGAGCATATAATGAAGGAATGTGAGATGAAAGAAAATAGATGGGTTTTATACTTGACCGCAAAGCTTCCAGAACGATTATGTGTATCGGTAGGTCCCCTTATTGACAATAAAGCCAAGTACAAAGAGATAGACCTCACTACTTGAGTCTGAGGGTGAGACTGAGTCAAGCTTTTAAAATTACTGTCAATTACCAGTAGATCAATTCAAGAGTATGACAGGGGTCCAGACAGCGGAAAAGTTCCATAGACTCATGCATAGTTAAGTTCCAATAATATATCTACGGACTTCATTTTTACTGCGTGAATTCAACATTTATTTCATTCAATGGTTATCTATGCTGCTTTTTTTAGTCGCTAATTAGTACTACAAAGTTCGTGAACTCTACCTCACCACTAACATTATGAGCAAAGCTTGTAAGGACAGTGTATAGGTTACACCTTGACATTGAGGTTGGTATGGGATTTACACAACCAAGGGCTGAATGCCCGATGATAGTGTAAATCCCATACTGACCGAACATAGTAGGGTGCAATTGACTTGTAGCTTGGGTCTTAGTAATAGGAAACACACAAAACTCTTTTTTATTGGATGGTTCACTTATTCACCTCTGAGGAGGTGTGCATGAAATACATTCACTGCAAATTAAGCAAACTGATTAGACAGTTTGAATGTACCATGGTACAAATAAATTAATTCCTCTCACTCTGATAGTATCACTAACAGGGATATTGCTAAGAATAGACCTAGCTATGTAGAAAATTGCTATTCAAAAATGCAAGGATTCATTTTACATCATGAGCTTCATGACTTGACAGTGCTCACTCCTTTTGTAGGTAAGTAATAGCTACATTACTACAACATATATTTAACGGTCATGAGTTACGTTTGACATTATGAGGTATATATCTTCCTTTGTTTTGAAAGGAGTTCATACAACTGCAACTTAAATTCAACATTATTTCATTACGTAATATATGATTTGAGCCCTTAACAAACACTGGCTGGCAGTATATACAATCACATGCTTGAACAACTACACAGAGTAAATGTTTTTCTTTCTGCATAACCCTTATAGATTGGAACAAGTAAAACTAACACAAGAGTTTATTTATTACTGTAGTTGAGCTATGTTGAACATAGTATTCAATGTAGATTTTTAATTTCAGTATGATTCTAACCGCAAGGTCCAGGCATCATGGGATATAGGAGCTACACTTCTGTACAGCTGATGACTGACCTCAGTCTGAAATGTCCTGATATTAAAATCTACATTGACTACAATGTTCAACATAGCTTAACTATGGCAATAATTATATTAAATAGGTAATGCTGCAATGAGGCTCTACATTATCATAAATATCTATTGTTTTGGCTACATTTGTAGAATTGTTCCCTTCAGCCAAATTGCTATACCAATCCAATGATTGTTACAAATAATTGGTGCATTTCACCTCACAAATTTTTTTTATTATCAGCAAAGATTGCAGGACCAATCTATAATGTAAAGCTAACACATGGCTGGTCATAAGTACTTTATCAATGATGAGTTAACAAATTTTGGACTTTAGCATCAACAATTGGGTAAAGTGTCATCTGAAAGAAATAGATTTTTCCTTTATTATAATTATAATAATATATAGAACAAAACTATTACTGTTTTTTTAAGCAAAAAATTGAAGAACTTTGTTATTCAACAATAGTGATTTTCTTTTGCAAATTATTGCGTTTTTTTAGCAAACGCTGAGTATTTGCACTCTTAGTGCTTTAGTTCATTCTGTCATTCAATCTGTCTGCACTCTTTCCACAGCGAATCTAGAAGATGGCTGACTACTATGCCTTGAGAAAAGAGGTACCACATTACATGACGATTTAAGTCCTTTTAATTTTCTCTACTTAAAAATTTGGCTTAGTTCTTGACAAAATGAGAGACAAAAGGCAGACTAGAATGAGTGCTGCTATATGGCCATTCCCATTCAATCATCTGATCACACACACACTGCTTGCACTCACACTGACCAGTACTTGTTGTTTTGCTCTCACCATCCAACAGAACACAAGTTTGCAGTTGCTAGAACATTATTCAACTGAAGTGATATGTAGTATAACAGATGATAAGCTTGAGGAGAATAGACATATCACATCTGCTTTGATGTTGTCCAATGGCTATCCTCGTATCTTCATTCAGGGAGTATCAAAGAAGATCAAAAGATCAAGATCGGATGAACAACCAGTTGCAACAGTATAGTCCTGCTGTCGTATGTCAAGAATGTTTCGGAGAGTATAAGAAGAATTTTGACCAATTTGAATGTGAGGACATGTTTTAAACCACCTAAGACTTTAAGAAATGTTCTTGTGCATGCAAAAGGCCGAGAACAGATGAATAAAAAAACTGGAGTGATTTATTAAATACCATGTGGCACATGCAATGTGATATATATTGGACAGACTGGGCGTTCTCTAAAACACAGAATGAAGGAACACCAATGATTGGAGTGGTGCTAAAGTTATTGATAAAAATGATCACTTCTATCAGAGATGTCTGCTTGAATCATGGCATATTCAAAGCAAAAAGAATGCTCTAAACAGAGAAATTAGAACTCTCCCCAGGGTATACCAAAAGCCTCATGCAATAACTTGTTATAGCTTAGCCATAGTGACTCATTAACATGTTATAGCTGGGTCATGGCAACATTACCTAGAGGTCATTTTTAGTACTATCATAATAGCACTGATGATGGTCACTGAAGAGTGACTGAAACGTTTGCTAAATTAAAACTGAAAGTGAAAATACTAATTGTATCTATAAGTATGTCAATACCTAGTCACACAGGACTTTATAAAATAATAAATATAGAAAAAAAAATTACTGTTATAAGTTGGAAATTTAAGAACTTGGTTATTCAACAATCGTGACTTCTTTTGCAAATTATTGCATTTAATAACTAACGCTGAGGTGACTTGCACTCTTAGTGCTCCAGTTCATTCTTTCATTCAGTCTGTTACAAAGTCAACAACAGATCTTGAAGATAGCGGACTAAAATATGCGAAATCCCGACTACATGACGTTTAATTTGCCACTTTTTAAATTTTGGCTTATAGTTTTGGAGAAAACGAGAGAAAAGGCACACTGTAAAAATTATAGCGTGAAAACCCACCGAATTCACACCAAACTGATGGTGTGAATGCCCACCACCTTGCATAGTGTGTCCTTCACACTTTCTGCCTAGTGTGAAATTCACACTCAAGAGAACATCATGGACCCTTTACCAAACATTAATTATATTCATGTGCAGGCAAAAAACCAATGCTATTATCATTGTAACCTGCCTTATAAATGTTTTGTACACTTGAATGCTAGATAAGAGAGTTGACTAAGATTATAGTTGTGCAGGACCAATTATTATCATTGTAATCTGCCTTATAAATGTTTTGTACACTTGAATGCTAGATAAAAGAGTTGACTAAGATTATAGTCCTCTGATTAATGAGATCTGGGATTACACCAATATCTTTCTGGAAAATAATGTTGATATGTTATATTAGAATCAATGTAACATAAAATAATTCAGCGTAAGTATGAGTTCATACTGATTATGGTGTGAATTCACACTGAATTTGGCGTGTACTTCACACCCAAATGATGAGGTGTGCGCATAACACCATGTTTTGGTGTGACTATTGTTACAAGTGATTCACACTTAATTTGGTGTGAACTACACACCTTTTGGTTTACAGTGCAGACTACAGTGAGTGCTCCTATATGGCCACACCTATACAATCATTTAGCTGCCATTTAGAAGCATGGCGCTCACATGAGCATACTAATTTACCGCGCCCCGTTCCTTACGACCTCAAAAGAGTAGCTGTGGGCGGAGTGATGAGAGAGAATGGAGACAGGGACAGAAATATAGAGAAAGACAGAGACGAGAAGTAGAGAAGAAGAGTGAGAAGACAAAGATAGAACTTCAGAACATTTATGTGTGTATCATCCAGAACATTTTATTATTAGCAGTGTGAGTTATTTCAAATGTATACGCTTGTCAGTTTATTTGTGCCCCGGATTTCCGGTTGACCAATTTCATTATTTCCTGCGCATGCGTGTCCTTTGGTATATAACCTTAGACACGCATGCGTTTCATCAGTTCCCCGTAAGTTCGTCTTAACCCCAACTGATTTAATCCTCAGGGAAGGGCAGGCTAGCTAACTGGAACTCTGGTGGCAGCGAGCCCCAGAGTGTACGAGTAAAGCGTAATCTCCTCTAACTCTGGCGGCTTACCAATTTAATTAGTTTACGGAGAGTCGGCTAGTAATTGGTGATCGCGGTGATTGACCGTCGACCCACAGTAGCTATAACTTTACGCAGCATCTGCGATGTACTGGTGGAAGGTCATGCGATAAGAAAGAGTTGCGATGAGAAAAAGGTCGAAGAATAGCCAGCAGTTTTTGGTCCCATGTTAACTATATTTACAATGAATGAATTTATTAATGAGAGGCATTTCAGCATGTCTACAAGTCCAATAAGGTCTAGTCCAGACAACAATGGGGAATGCTGGGTTGGCACTCTGAAGTAGAAAACAGTAACACAGGGAAAAAACTTGAATTCCTGTAGTAACGTATTTAGGACATTATTTCATGCTTTCACCACCTTTCTTGTAGAGGATAGGGCTAAATGTCCTATAGTAGTGCAGGGCATTTAGCCCTGTCCTCTACAGGAAAGGTGGGGAAAGCATGAAATGTCCTAAATACATTACTACAGGAAATTGAAGTTTTTGCCCTGTGTGAGTGGAGAACAATGGAAAAACTTTTCATCTATCCTTGCTGATAGGCTAGCAAAAAGAGATTGTTAATTCAGACAATAAACAGTGCAGTAGCTACAGCAATCTACTGTTCCTGATGCTGAACAGTCTCCTCACTTCCCAAAGAAACCACTCAGTCCTAGTCACATTTTAGTTGTTGACTTCGCAGTGCGTAGTAAAGAATCACATGATGTCATACCTACCAACCTAATAACTGGCCTCACATGTTCCCATGTGGTCATTTGGTGAAAACATGGAACAATATTTATATCGTACTAAATTAACACTGTTGAGCTCAAAGACCAGAAAGGAGTCTACTTACTTCGATGGCATGGAGTGTCCTATGGTTACTGTAATTTTACCATCAGGAGTTCTTCTCAATAAAAATATTATTGCAGATGGAGCAGATAAGTGAAAATGTGAGAATGAATTTATGAAAGATATTGCACAGAAAGAGAAATATTTCAGCCATTTTTGTATTATTTTTAGTTAGTTGCATTCAATTGTACACACTCAATGAACGTGACAAGTTTTTCCTCATAGCTATTTGTTTTGTAATAATTTATATAAAGTATGCTTTCAATTAAAGAAAGTGTAGCTGTCCAGCTAAATAATTTATATTCATCACAGTCAACAATTGTTTCAGAAACAAGTGTTCATTATATTATAAAGATAACCCATGTTGTGTAGAGTTTTATAGTTATAACTTTATATCTGTTGTTAACTATGGTCACCAAGGCATGTTGTCTGCAATGTATTTCCTATCATTAATTACTGTCCTTAATTTTTGCCCTTTGCTGGGCCGGCCATACCTCCTTGTCATGTGATGGTCAAGGTTTTGATGAGTCCCCCTGGCTTTGGAGGGGATGGTCCCCTGATGCCAGGGAGTATTCCCTTGTGCATCTGCTGGGACGTAGTGGCCAGACTTAGCATCACACCAATGAAATCTTATATAAAATCCCCACTCACATTCTTGGATGTTGCTACTGCATGTGGTGGTGTGGTTTAGTGGGTGAACCAATAACGGAGCAACTTCTAAGCTGAAATATGCTGATACTGCTGGCAGAAGGCAGCTGCTTCCCACCAACATGAGTGATGTTGTGCTGCGCGCTACATATCTGTATGCGTGTTTGCGCAATCTATGGGTGGTAGGTTCCCTTCGTTAACTGCAGTTAATAACCTTAACTTTAATATAGAAGGCTTGACTGGCAGCATAATTCAGAAGGAGATAGAAGTTAGAGTCAAGATAGGAAAGGTGGTACATGAAAAATAATCATATTTGTTTGTCAACCATAAATATTAATAGTGCACATGGAATTTAGCCTCTACTGAAGATAATATTTATATGTTTTTATTAGTGTTGACTGAGAAAATAGTGCTTAACATTTTGTCATTTCCTGGTGTTTTATAATACCTTTGCTATTTATAAGAATCATGTGCTATAGGCATAAGAAAGTTTCTCCTATGGTAATCCAACTGATAGCTCCACAACCAGGGATATTGCTCAGAAAAAACATGTGCATTCATACAACTGTCATTAAAAATGCCAGAATGCGTACTCTTTTATTTACATAGTGAACTACTTACACAAAAACCAAAGACTTGATAGCACTTACTCCTTTTGTAGGTATACATTGTTACAAAATATTATATAAGTTCAAAGTTCCCTGCACCTTACTATACTTTATTTTTTGGGGAGGCCTGTGGTATTTTCCCTGATTAGCTATAATAATGTATTTAATTAATTTTTAGCCAATGAAAACACTTTTAAAAATGAAGGAAACAACAACTGAGTTTTCATGACATAATTTTCTAATGAAAAACATTGGGTGGTAGCTATTAATGACTCAAACTTGTATCATTATTTTATTAGTCATTGAAAGTTTTTGAGTGCAGCGTAAGTTAATCTGTTTTGTATCAAAATCTGTACAGTTTTCCCAGAAGGTCATGTACCAGAAATCTTATTTACATAAGAATAGTTGTACATAGTAGGTTTTATGATTAATATAGGGAAAAAAAGGAACCAATAATATTTTAGAAGTTAAAACAAAAACAAATAGCAATGCATGACAGAGTTTTATAAAATACACTGGCTTTACAATATCTAAAATTCAGCAGTAAGTTAGAGTTTTATACAATGTTCTTGCCAGAAAAATATTTTTCTTGCATTTTTATTACTATGTAAGAGCTAAATATTCTACCAATGTAGGTTAAGTTTCTGCTATATAATATGACTCAATCACTGTTTTAATTTTCTAGAAATTGTATTCCAGTCATTTCAAATTAATTCTAGTCATTTCAAATTAATTCTAGTCATTTCAAATTAATTCTAGTCATTTCAAATTAATTCTAGTCATTTCAAAATACTAAAAACAACAACAAATTTTACATAACTTTTTTCTGGTTAATTTTTTGTATAATGTTTGTAGTTACTGCACATATAGTTCAAGTGTAGAGATAGCCAAGTCTTCATCTTGTCTATCCTGATCACGACAAACTTTCACAGAAATATTAGCTGCAGTAGGATGATCCAGTGTCCTTAGAAACCATGGAGACGAAGGATTTCCACATTTCTGTGATTCCCAGAGATGAGTGGTACAAAATTCTCCAGCGCTACATGATGGTGAAGGTTCATCACAGGTGTAGTTGCTGCCAACAGCCTTAGGCTTCATACTGATACAATTACAACCAGCAGCAAATGTCCAAACATGCTCATTGTTAGAAGTTATGCTAATACCATCAACATAATTGCCATTAATGTTCAGACTTTCTTGAGGTCCTAAAAATCCATCTAAAGTACCATTTTGGTATCCTCTAATTCGACCAGTGATTTTAGTATAAGAAATTTTAGATGTGGAATATACAATTGGTGTACATCCAGCATTATCTTTGGTTACTACACATGTTTTTATTGCACCAGATGTATTGGCCATGAGACCTGGAGGACACTTATTAACATCCAGTTTAGCTACTCTCATCCATCCTTTAGAATATCCTCCAAATGTATTGTTCATATCACAATATACATTTCTCAATGCACCTGTGGAGGATCTCAATATATAGTTACCAGAGAGATAGGAGGAATCTTTACTCAATGCTTGAGAACATGACGAGAAAAAGTAATCAATCAAACTTGTTTCTAGAACTGATAAATAAGAAGTTACGTTATCGATAATATCGTAAGCGTTAGTGATGGCAGCATTGAATTCCTCATGTTTTTCTTTAAACAAAGAAGACGATATATTCTGACAAGTCTCGATATTAAGCATAACATTAGACAGATTACTAAAGCAATCAGAATATGCCTCATTGATAATTTCTCTGATGTTATCAATTTTTATGACTGAAGGAGATTTCATGGAGGAACTGTTAATTTGATGTTTGGTGGTGGAGACAACATCAGCATTTTTTAATGTTGAAATTTCCAGATATATTATAGTGACCATTATTAATATTATGGTTAATATAATCCATGTTATAATTATAATTGAGGCCATACATCCATAAGTAGATGAGCTATGCCAAACTTCTGATTTTTCCTTTAAGAATTGAGGCTTATTACTCTTATTTGCCTCATTATCTTTCATATCATTTCTATTGAGCACATCATACATCATAATATCTGGATCAGATGCATCTCCATCCTGATTACTAGCAGGCTTCTTTGTCTTCTTCTTGCTCCAACCTACAACATCATACAATTCAGTAGTTGCTTGTCCACTCATGTTGAAATGATAGTAAGTGGAAGCTTCTATCAAAATGTTTGCCTTTATTGCAATAATTATAATTATATTAACTTCCTGAGGAAATACCCCTCTGTCATAGGATCATGTGATAGTTACACAAACTGCTTGTATATTGAAATGGGTGATATACTTTTTAGAACGACAACAATTTGCTATTAGTATACTCCTTATAATAAATAGATCACTCAACTTCCTTGTGCATTATTCAATAGTGCTTGGCTCTAAGCATAATAGCTAGTAATGGCTTGTACATGGTTGAGTGTCCTGTGCATTTTTTTTTGTAAGGGGAGCATATCCTGAAAGATGGTGTGTTTTGCAAGAAGAGCTAATACCTTATTAACCCTCTTAATTAGGTTGTTTCTTCATGTAAATTGTTCTCTGGTTGCATCATTTTAAGAATTATTTATAGAATTGGCAATAGTAAACTGTAAAAATTATAGCGTAAAAACCCACCAAATTAACACCAAACTGGGTGGTGTGAATGCCCACCATCAATGCATAGCATGTCCTTCACACTTTCCGCCTAGTGTGTATACACACTTAGCATGAAATTTACACTCAAGGTAATAGTATGGACCCTTTACCAAACATTAATTATATTCATGTGCTGGCAAAAACCAAAGCTAATATCACTGTAATCTACCTGATAAATGTTTCACACTTGTGCACTGGCTAAGAGAGTTGACAAGGTCCTCTGACTAATGAGATCTGGGATTCAGGCACAGAACATACACTGATCTCTTTTTGAAAAATAATCTTGATAATATAAATGTAATATTAGAATCAATCTAACTTAAAAAATAATTCAGTATTAATGTAAATGTGAGTTCACACTTATTATGGTGTCAATTCACACTGAATTTTACGTGTACTTCACACCAAAATAGTCTCACCATTATTTTGGTGTGACTATAGTTACAAGTTATTCATGTTTAATTTTTTGGGAACTACACACCTTTTGGTTTACAGTATATACAAGCTAAATAACTACTTGTCTTTTTTAGTCTCTTTAGTCTCTTCTACTTTCTTTAGTCTCTTCTAGTCTCTTTACTGTCTTCTAGCCTCTTTTAGTCTCTTTAGTCTCTTCTAGTCGTTTAATCTCTTTTAGTTTCCTTATAGTCTCTTTAATCTTTTTAGTCTCGGTTGTCATTTTAGTTTCTTCATTAATTTTAGTCTCTTTAGCATCTTTAGTCTCTTTAGTAGTCAGCTTATTTTTTCTCCTAGCCTCTTTAGTATCTGGTACGACCCTAAGTTACTGGTTTGATCAACATATAGCGAACAACACTCATGTTAGTCATTAATGTTGCCTGTGTGCATGTACAATGTCATTTTGGCCTATGAGATGTCACTTTAAACAGTTTCCTGTGGTCCCTCCAGTAGTCTCCAGCATCCATCTGACCTAAAAAGAAACAACTTTTCCCCGAGGCTTGAGGTTGATAATTATTCTAGTAAAGTGCATTTGTAGTTATCAAAAAGGTTACCCCAAACCATTGGGAGAAGTTGTTATTCATTTGAGGTCTGATGGAAACTGAAGACTACACAAGAGACTGTTCGAGATAGACATCTCAAAGGCCGGATGATGCACATGCACACAGGCAATAACAATGACTGTGAAATTTGTTCAATACATGTCATCACACCAGTTGATTAGGGTGATACAACAATTTTCTCAATAATATTCTCATCTGTAGGTACCTTGGTAGCTAATGGGTGATCATGTGTATAACACTAATTTTTTTAAATTCAGTACAACCTGCGCGCTAAGGATTACTTCCTTCTAGCTGTAATATCATATAGCTAGACATTTTGGTATAAAATATAAATGAAATGGATAAAATACCCTATAGAATGTTTTATACACCATTGTCCAGCAGGCAATCCATAGCTCATTCACGTATAGTAATAATATCTAACATAAGTACATACATGACAACCATGAGAGGGCAAAGAATGTAAAACAAGTTGATTATATATTTTGTTATTCACTGCAATGCATCGTTGATGACTCCATATGAGAATAACAGATTTGCTCATCAAGCATTGTCTTGGAATCTTCTATAATATAATATATGTTCAGGCCAGGTCTCATGCTAAAGTGTTTTGCTAAGGCAAACCCCAAGAACTTAATTATGAACTAGAGCTTGACTCTGAGTATGTAAGTGTGTGATTTCTTGCATTATTGTTTCATTTTGATCCTTAAATTTCATTTATGCTCTGTATTCCCCAGTGAGTGAGATTACCTCCATTCAGTCACACTTTTCATTTACTAACTAGCTAATCATCTCCTTTCATTCAACTCTCCCATTAGCTAGTACCATACCATTATTTCCTCATATTATAGCTACTTTTCTATCCTTCAATCAGTTATTCTTGCAAGTATTTTGAATTAACAAATAAAGTGTTATGTCTCTTTAAACTCTTAATATTCAAATTAAGTTAGGCAAAAGACAACTAAATTATCCCGACTGTTAATATTTATTTTGATTCTACTTCAATAATCTTTAGCGAGTAAGTAGGAGGACTCACATAACATTGTGCTTTGGTTCCCACATTTACTCTTATCTTATTTGTAGTCCAAATATTAGATACTGTGATTTTCTTGTAATGTATAATTTAAACAAAAAGCAACTATATACCTCTTCCTAGTACGATGTGGGTTATGGGTTTAAGGCAACAACTTAGTGTTAGCAGTATAATTAGGCTAAATTTTTTTTATAAAGTTCAGGGATTAAGTAAATTTACAGTGCCATCCAATTCTTTATGTTAGCTACTTTTGACTCCAACTTGAGCTCCTACAATATGGTAGTTTTCTGTACTTCATTCCTGTGCTGTGTTTTGGAGCACAAGCAAGTCCAATTACTGTTAACCCTGAAAACAGGTAAGTTTGCTTAGCTAAATAGTGTTTTTTAAATCCTGAAAGTTAAAGCTAGCAAACATCAGATGAATGTTTAAGTTTCATTCATAATTTCATTGTTTATTTTTAGTACATCATTCTCTTCCAAGTTGTGTATGCACTCAATTCTTTTGCCTGAAGATTGTTTGCTCATGTTAACAACAACACCAAAGACAGACAGGGAAACCAAAAGAAATCTGTATCAAAATATTGCAATGGCATACCCAGATCATATTTTTTATAGCCAAAGTTCATGCATAAACTGTAAGCCAAATCCTTTTAATACAACAGTTTCTTAAGTTGGTGTAGCTAAGTACATACTAGTTCAAAAACAAATATATTGTAAACAGTTGGACTTGTATTTGCCATTGACACTTTGTGACTAGAGCATAAACAAATCTTTTGTAACAAAATGTATGACCTGTTTAAAGAATCAGTTACCAGAGTATATTAATAACATAATCATAGCTCTATAGAGTAGTTTGTAAGTAGCATTTATTATATATTTATATATGTATATAAAAATATGTATACAATGTATAATAATATTGGTATATATTACGTATATATGTATAATATATTTATATTATATATATATATATACATATATTCCAAACTAAATACCTTCACAATGTTATTTTTAGGACCTGACATGAAGTGAGATAAATCACTTTGTTAATCTGTATTATCTCAGCCCCATTGTCAAGCTCATTACCCTCTGATAGTTTGTTACAGAAGGACCTAGCTTGCCTGGTTACAGTTGCCTTCCTCTAGTGCACTCTACCCAGCCTGGTTACAGCAGCTGCTAAAATATGAGCAAGGGGTGTGGGGTAGCCCCTAGAGAGTTTAACAGCCAGCTTTACATCATGAGCTACCAAACTTAGTACAAACATATGAAATGAAGAAATCAAGCATAGAATATACTAATTACACTTGTCAGAGTTATATGTCTAGGTATTTCACACCTAGGCTTTATTTTCACTCACCTCTTACTCTTGAATATATATTTGCCTGCACTGTGCCAATGCTAGTAGATACTATCTAATATCAAAGCATTGGCACAGTGTTGCTTGTGAAATATTTAACCATAACATATTCTGACTCATGTAATAAAATTAAGGCAGTTAAATTAACAAAGATCAATGATAAAAAGTATAGCATGCGGGATGGTTATAAATAAGACAGAAAAATTATAATATTCATATTTTTATCTCATTGTAAGAGCTAAATATTATTATACCAATTAATTTGTTATATACCTTGTTACATGGGACTCAATTATGTTATACACTAAACTAATTTTTTAGAAATGAAAAAATATTACAAATTCTAGTAATTTAAGCAGTTTGGAAACAATGACGAATTATACAAGTTTTTTTCTGTCTAATTTTGGCATAATGTTTGTAATTATTGCACATAAAGTTCAAGTATAGAGATAGCCAAGTCTTCATCATCTCTATCCTGATCACGACAAACTCTCACTTTAAAGTTAGCTGTAGTAGGATGATCCAGTATCCTGAGAAACCATGGAGAAGATTCACCACATTTCTGTGAATCCCAGAGATGAGTGCTACATAAAGCTCCAGCACTACATGATGGATGTTGGTCACAGGTGTAGTTGCTGCCGATAGTATCAGGCTTCCCACTGTTACAATCACAACCAGCAGCAAATGTCCAAACATGTTCATTGTTAGAAGTTACACTAACACCATCAACATGATTTTCACTAATGTTCATGCTTCTCGGTTGAGAATTAATATCTATAAATCCATCTAAAGTTCCAATATTGTATCCTCTAATTTGACCAGTGATTTTAGTATAAGAAATTTTAGATGTGGAATATACAATTGGTGTACATCCAGCATTATCTTTGGTTACTACACAGGTTTTTATTGCACCAGATGTATGGGCCATGAGACCTGGAGGACACTTATTAACGTCCAGTTTAGTTACTCTCATCCATCCTTTAGAATCACCTCCAAATGTATTGTTCATATCACAATATACACTTCTCAATGCACCAGTGGAGGGTCTCAATATATAGTTACCAGAGAGATAGGAGGAATCTTTACTCAATGCTTGAGAACAGGACGAGAAAAAGTAATAATCAAACTTGTTTCTAGAACTGATAAATAAGAAGTTACGTTATCGATAATATCATGAATATTATTGATGGCAGTATTGAATTCCTCATGTCTTTCATTTAACAAAGAAGACGACGTATTCTCATGAGTCTCGATATAAAGCATAATATTGGACAGATTACTAAAGCAATTAGAATATGCCTCATTAATGATTTCTCTGATGTTATCGTCATTTATGACTGAAGAAGAATTCATGGAGGAACCATTAATTTGATGGTTGCTGGTGGAGACAGCACTAGCAATTTTCAGTGTACAAATTTCAAGATATATTATAGTGACCATTATAGATATTATTGCTAATATAATCCATGTTACAAGTAATATGAAGGCCATACATCCATAAGTAGATGAGTCATGGCAACAATTAGATTTATTTTTTAATAACTGAGGCTTATTATTTTTACGTGCTTCACTATCTTTCATATCATTTCTATTGAGTACATCATACATCATAATTTCTGGATCAGATGCATCACCATCCTGATTACTAGCAGGCTTCTTTGTCTTCTTCTTACTCCAATCTACAACAGCATACAAATCAGAAGTTGCTTGTCCACTCATGTTGAAATGATAGTAAGTGGAAGCTTCTATCTAAATGTGTGCCTTTATTGCAATTTACATGCTAACTTCCTGAGGAAATACCCCTCTGTCATAAGATCATGTGATACATACTTACACAAATATATTCACGGTCTCTTTAATCTTTTTAGTCTCTTCAGTTATTTTAGTCTCATTGGTATCTGCTTACTTTATTTTCTTATAGACTCTTCTTTAGTATCTGGTACTATCACATGGTGTTTGTTGCAGTCACTTGTATCTTCCATTAAGTCAAGGGGTAGTGTGTTTACATACAGATTCATCTATGTGCAATTTTTCACATGAAACTACTGGGTAAAATAGTTATTTCATCATAATTGTGTTGTTTCAAGTGCCGTTGTTATATTATGGTTATAGATATTACAAGGTAAGTCTTGAATATCATATATGAGCAGATCCATTTGATGTGGAGTCATCAACTAACACGTTGCAATGAATAACATATTTATAATCAACTTGTAACACACATCTCTACCTACTACTATCACTTTCATATGTATGAAATAATGTTTTAATGATTATACTGACTAATTAAATACTTTATTTATTCAATACCTGACGGACAATATAATAGAGTACTCTGTATAAAAAATTCTTTAGATATTTTATTTACTTCATCATAATTATGCCAACAATATGTGACAATGCAGTTAGAATGAAATAGTCTAGCAGGCTGTACTGAATTAAACATTAGTGTATTGTGCATGATCATCCACTTATCTACCACCTACAGATGAGGGATATTATAGCAACAATTATTATACGACCCTAAGTTTATGGTTTGAAAAACATATATTGAACAAATTCATGTTAGTCATTATTGTTTCCTGTGTGCATGTACATTGTTCTTTTGGCTTTTGAGATGTCATCTCAAACAGTTTCCGGTGGTCCCTCCAGTATTCTCCATCCATCTGACCTATAAGGAGTTAGAAATTTTCCCAGAGGCTTGAGGTTGATTTTTTATTCTCGAAATGTGCATTTGTAGTTATCAAAAAGACGTTACCCCAAATCATTGGGAGAAGTTGTTATTCATTTGAGGTCTGATGGAAACTGAAGACTACACAAGAAACCGTTTGAGATAGATATCTCAAAGGCTTAACGGATGATGCACATGCACACAGCAATAACATGTCATTACACCAGTTGTTTAGGGTGACACAACAATTTTCTCAATAATATTTCCATTTGTATAATAACTTGGTAGCTAATGGGTGATCATGTGTAAATCACAAAATTTTTTTTATTCAGTACAAGCTACGGACTAATTCCTTCTGGCTGTATTATAAACAATTTGGTGTAAATTATATATGACATGTATAAAATACCCTATTTAAAATATTTTAAACACAATACTCTATTATTGTTAGGCCAGCATATAACATGTTATATTTATCTGTATAGTATATACATTAATGCATACATGATAACCATAAGAAGGTAAAGATTTGTGAAACAAGTTGATTATAATTGTTATTCATTTCAATGCATTGTTGATGACTCCATATGAGAATTACAGATCTGCTAATATATTCCTATACTCCTTACTGAGTGATGCTATACCTTCATATCAATTTAGTCACACCTTTTATTTACTAACTAGCTAATCATCTCCTTTCATTCAACTCTCCAATTAGCTAGTACCATTAATTCATCATAATTATTATAGCTATCTCAATCCTTCAATCAGTCATTCTTACAAGTACTTTGAAGTAACAAAAAAAGTGTTAAGTCTCTCTAGACTTCTTAATTTATAGCTACTCCTCTTGTAGCAGTGGGGTCAAGAGTGAGGGCCTTATAACTCATCTCTATAGCAGTTGCCACCACAACATATTACATATTTGAAAAATCATGTGATTAACTATCCACTTTTATATAAACAACTACATACATATAAATCTCTCCAATAAGACACACTAGCTATCAAGTTACCACAAGATAGTATAGCAACAGAATAAAAAGTGACTGCAACAACTTTAAGAACTAGAATAGAACATGACTGCAAAAGACTAGACTGTAATTAACTAGTAAATACTCTAAATACACCAAGACACAACAAGAGAGTACAAGACCCTAAAACAGACTAAAAAGACTTGGAGAAATTATAGCTATATGAGACAAAAGAGGCTAAACAGATTACTAGCCCACAGTCTCTACAATAATACTGGTAATATGAGGTGTTGTAAATTATTAATACAGTAGCCCAATAAGTATACTCATTACTGAGGTAAAGAAAGTATGATATATTATATTTCTATTATCCCTGATATAATATTCACACTTCCGTTACTTCTAAACTTAATAATTATTAAGGATGGATAACTAAAGTGGTTTAGGAGATAATCTTCGGTAGATCTAAGCAGGAATAGACTTGGTGGTAGCCTACCTAATCTGAGGGCAAGAATACCACTTATAACTGGCCCTCACCCATCCCACAGGCAGCGCTGTTCATAAGCTGCCAGAGTGCGAGTGAGAGGGCGCCAAAATAAAGCTGAGCTGCTTCTCTCCCACATTGGCACCAGTGTATAAACAGTAGAAACCAGTCTCTTCTAGTTCTTCTGTTTGTCTCTTTTAATCTTTTCTAGTCTCTTTAGTCTCTTCAATATTCTTAAGCCTCTTTTAGTCCCTTTAGTCTCTTTAGTCTCTTTTAGTTTCATTAGCCTCTTCAAGTTTCTTTAACTTCTTCAAGTTTCTTTAGCTTCTTCAAGTTTCTTTAGCCTCTTCTAGTCCTTTAGTTTCTTCTAATCTATTCAGTCTCTTCTAATTTTGTTTTAGTTTCTAGTCTTAGTTTCTAATAATCTGGGCTACTGTATTAATAATTTACAACACCTCATAATATCAGTAATATTGTAGAGACAAAGAAAGAAACAAGGAAAGAAATAAAATAGTCAGTATTTGATATTGCTGAAAGTAGACGCAGTAAGAGGATACACTCTGAGTCCAAAAATAACCACTAGTTTTCACCAATGGCTAACGTAATCTTAACAGATCCTTATTTCAATATTAACATAATATAGGCTATCCTTATCCACTTCCACAAGTCCAAGTGTTTTGAATTTACTTGTTACGAACTAGTATGCTCTTAGCAATAATAACAATAGTTACTATTTGGTTAAAGTTAATAGGCTTGCAATGTCTTCATGAAGTTTGGCTATAGTTAAACTTGTAACAAAATCATTTTTAATTGAAACAATTATTTGTGTGCCACATAAAATGCTTTATCCCAGGTGTACTTCACATAACCTACTAATAATTAAACAGTAATGGACTTGTTAGCACTCCAAAACATGACAAAGGAATGAAATACAGAATATTAGAGTTTTGCTAGAGCTCAATATGGGGTCACAAGTAGCTCATACAAAGAATTCGATGGCACTGTAATTTACCTTAAACATCTCAACTTTAAGTTTCTTTAGCCTAATCATACAGTTTGTGCAAAGTTGTTGTTCTGAAGCCGTTCCACTCTTTGCACAAAAAAGTTGTTGAAGATAAATTACCAGAAAGGTACACACACTAGTTATGGATATAAAGATAGCTATAGTAAGAGTAAATGTAAAAACTGAAGGCATAATTTTGAGTGTTTTGTCCGATTACTGTCATTCATAAAGAATCCAGTCTATTCCAACTATTTGCAGATTCCACTTCATTCTAAAATGTTGACCTTATAGAAATAATTGAAGCACAATATTATATGATCCTCCTACAAACTCACCTAAAGTTTTAAATGTAGAATCCATTATTTACACTATATATATCCGACTGAACCATCATAATTCTACATTGAATTACATTGTGTGAATGATCATGAGTACTTTCTTCACATAAATTGTTATAGCTGAACAGCATAATGCTAATATTTTAGTCTATTTTTTAACCTGCTATTAGCCATTATCATTGAAACAGGACTACAATTTTCATAGCAAGTTTAGAGATGCTATAATCATAGCATAATCGATCATTGGGAAGGTATAATTGAAAAATCGTTAAACTAAGGCAATCTTCACCTAAAGAATACTGATAAGTAGCTATCATTATTATTCACAAATATTTATGATTTCATTTCTGATCTGATAATAATATATCATATTTTCATCACTATTGCAACCATGAGCTACTCATATTTGTAGTTAGCTACCTACACTTCATGTAATGAGTATTTAGCTCTACTTTCCTGCCCCTACAATCCATCTCTCCGAAAGTAAATTGGATCGAGTAACAGGCGGGTTTTGTATCACTTTATTACCGTAGGTTCCGGTGTTACTGCACCCTTGAGATGAGAAATCAGACTGACGAGATGCATGTGTGGCCTGAAGACAGTTATAGAAACCGACGCGCATGTGCACACAAACATAGTCTCGCGGGAGAGACCCTTTACCTAATCACTCCGAGCGGAGCGATTAGGTAAAGGGTCTAGCTAGCGAGACTAAACACGAACACTGCAAACCACCTCAGGACACATACGGGCACAAATCATAGCACACATGAAGTCACTAATGTGCTGGCAATCTTTCAGTCCAGTTTTCTGCCTTCTCTTGGCCACAGTCAATAATACTTGAAATAATGAGGGAAATAACAAAACCAGTTCTTGTTCTGATGATATAAATTCAGTTATGACTATTGCTCAGACTAAGGACAAATGTAGTGTGTGATGACATTAGAAGTAGCTATGTAATGACATACTTCTCATGTGGAATATTTGGGAATTCTTACGAAGGAATAAAACAGACCACAACATTTGATGTAAAAATAAAAAAAGATTAGCTACATTTTTTTGAAACTATGGGCAGAATTTGAATAGGAAATTACAGGAGCACCACTGTATTTTTGTCCCTTCGAATTTATGAGTGATTTGATTCACAATTTGTGTGTCAGTATTGTAAAATTCACGAGCTTAAACAGTTTGGTAAGTATCGTCATGAATTGAATGGGTACAGTGTTGTCACAAAAGGCGAAGGTAGTACGACAGAGAAGGCAAACAAAAGAGGAGATGATATCCATGACTCAAGAAGAAAAAAAAAGGAAAGGAGAAAGATGAGAAAAACTGAATTAGTTCACGAAAAAAAGAGTAGGAGAAGAAAACCACGTGACAATAAATAACTTATGCTACTGCATCCTTACATTGTGACACGTCAAACACCTGCAATGTGTGACGAAGTACTTGAGAGTTATATATAAACAACAATGGAACAATATTATTTTATAACAGTAAGAAGATTCTTTTAACACAAGAACTTAATTATCATTACTACAGTGATTAGAAACAACACAGTCTTTGTAAATCCACTCTCAGTACATATATTTCTGAAACATACTTTCTTTTCATATATTGATCAAAGGAATCAAGGCTAATAAACCTCCACCCCATATGAACGACAATGTCCCAGTATAAAGATTCAGTCCAATACTTTCATACCCCTTTTTCTTTTTTTTTCTTCTTAAGTTACTTTGCATTTTTCATTATGTTGTACACATTTTTAAATTTTCAACTTGATTCATTGGACTTTTATCTTTTTCTATTGTAGATTGTGCTAATTAAACCACCACCCCACCTCCCCAAATAATACTGACTATAACTAGCTAGCTATAAAAGCTGTATAAACTGGTGAGTTAATAGCTAAGCCACTTAACAGCTACAAGCTATGAACCATTGATATGGATAATAATAAACTTTCACAAAGCAAGAATTGTCAAGTATTCGGTAGTTCGCATAACTTTTACTTAAAAGGTGCAGATTATTGTAGACTGGATCATTCAGAACAACTAATGCTTGCAATGGCAAAACCGTATAGCATCCCATGTTTAGTCAGAAGAGGGATGGATTGAGGGCAATATTGTAAGCAGTATAATTAGGCTTATCTCAAGCTCCAAAAGTAATGTTATTCATTTTCTTCTTTGGTTTATGGAGTGCTTCAACTGTGTAAACAGATAAGTTTGCTTAGCTAAATATTGCTTTTTTAAACTCTAATGAAAGCTTGCAAACATCAGATGTACGTGTTAGTGCTTGAATAATGATATTTTAGATTCAAATTCTGTACACACTTAACTTACTTGTTTAATGTTGTTATTTTTTCCTTTCCTAATTAATACTACAAAAACAAACAATTAGGAAATGTACATCTTGAAAGCATTTTGAGCTCTGAACAAATCTCTGGTTCAGTTAAAAATAACTTATGTCCATGTTTATTCATAGGTAATAATTATGCTGACATTGTTAGCCGATTACTACTTAGATGTTATGAGTGTAACTAAGTACATATGCTAGTTTAGTTACAAGTAAATTATAAACACTGGACTTGTTCCATGATTTTACTTGCCAGTGAAAGTTGGTGAGAACAGCATAAGTAAATCTGTTGTTGCAAACTCATAGGTTTTGCAGAAGTTTTTGTCACAGAAATTATAAGAATACTGTCCACATTAGTTTATAGATAGCATATACGGGAAATTATATATACAGTGGTCCCTCTCTTGAGAGACCACCCTATAGTTACAGATTAAGTGATCTTTCAAGAGGAGTGGTCTTTCGTCAGAAAATTCTACTATTAGTCATGCCAGAGAAGTGTTGTACCATATTTAAGAATTCATCTGGTTAACATTAACAATTAACAGAAAATCAGTGTTAACTATTGCAATGGATGTAAATAATCAGTAAGTTTAGTTTGCTTCATGTTTCTAGTATCACATATCATTCGTGCAACAATGTCTTTGCTTTTAGTAATGTATTCAAGCAGCTCAGAATTTTCTTGTTCAAGGGCAAAGTCTTGAAGGTCACTTAAATGAATGATTTTAAAGTCATTTGCTTTAAACTTGCATTTCTCTTGATGACAGCTAAATATCTGCTTCAACAGTAGAGCTGATGTGGGAGTACTCTCCTGCTGTCACTCACTTAGTGCGTGAAACAGAGTGATGAATTAGATGACCTCTGGCGATACAGTTATTCTGGCCTTTGGCTAGTTATGAAGCAGACTTAAAAGTTCTTCCATTTTTTACCACAGCAAGCATTTGTTAAGCATATCATATAATATAACAGCCTATAATTCAGTTAAAGTTGCTGCTCTGGTCTGGACTGGAGCTAAGCAATTGTAACTACAGATCAGCTGTAATGAAGTTTATCAAAACTAACCATTACAACTTGCCACCTACAGAGCAGTCTCAGAAGTGCTAGACCTAGATTGGGAGATAAAGACAGCAGTTGGACTGCTACAATTGAGGCCCGGTATGCGAGGGTCTACTGTACTTGCGTTTGCGCAGAAGGTCAGAAAAATTGCTGGTGTCAGCAAATGGTCGCTAATTTAAGTCTCTACACGGGTCGTTGGTCGTTGGACACGTTAGCAGGGTGATCGCTGGACAGAGGTGAGAAAGACTGCAGACGCTGTCGGTGCAGGTAAAAAAGGTCTTTTTAATGGAGTGGTCGTTGGTCAGAGGGGTCTCTCAAGAGAGGGACCACTGTATATATAAAGGAAACAAAAAATTAATTCAAAAACTTAAATGTCAAGATAAATGACAAGGCTTAAATAAGTTACAGTAGGACCTCAGTATAACGGATGGTGCAATTTGCAAAATTTTTGCCAGGCAAGCCACAAACCACACTGTAAAAGCAGCTGTTTTTCTCCCACTGGTACAGTAGTCCCCTCTGCTGGCACAAGCCACACTGCAAAAAGAGCTGGTTTGCTCCTGCAAAAGCAGCTGTTTTGCTGGCATTTACAATTTGAAGTCAAAAATTTAATTAAACTTAATGAACCTCAGTATAACCAACATTTCACTATAACCAACACCCTGTGGTCCCAAAGTGTTCGTTATACTGAGGTCCTACTGTATATAAAAACACTACAAAAACATGTGGCAACTTTTATGATTAGGCTCTGAATGATCTAAAATTCAGCAGCAATTTAGAATTTTAAATAATGTTCTTGCTTTCAATATTCTTCTTTTTAATACATTTTAATTTAATAACAAATCTGTTATTATGTGAGTTAATTATGCTCACAACTCTTCTAATTTTCAGAAAATGGAACTGATATGTCACTAATTCTAGTCATTTTAAAATACTGAAAACAAATAGCAATTTATATGAAAGTTGTGTCTGACTAATTTTCGCATAATGTTTGTAGTTATTGCACATACAGTTCAAGTGTAGAGATAGCCAAGTCTTCATCTCGTCTATCCTGATCACGACAAACTCTCACTTCAATATTTGCTGCAGTAGGATGATCCAGTGTCCTTAGAAACCATGGAGATGAAGAATTTCCACATTTCTGTGATTCCCAGAGATGAGTGATACAAAATACTCCAGCACTACATGATGGAGGTTTGTCACAGGTGTAGTTGCTGCCAACAGTATTATGCTTCCTGCTGTCACAATCACAACCAGCAGCAAATGTCCAAACATGTTCATTGTTAGAAGTTATACTAACACCATCAACATAATTATCGTCAATGTTCATCCCTCTTATTCCTGAAAATCCATCTAAAGTTCCAATTTGATATGCTCTAATTTGGCCAGTAATTTTTGTATAAGAAATTTTAAAAGTAGAATATTCAATTGTATTACATCCAGCATCATCTTTAATAACTATACATGTCTTTCTTGAAGCTGACATATGGGGCATGAGACCTGGAGGACACTCATTAACATCCAATTTAGCTACTCTCATCCATCCTGGAGAATTACCTCCAAATGTATTGTTCATATCACAATATGCACTTCTTAATGCACCAGTGGAGGATCTTAATATATAAATACCAGAAAGATAGGAAGAATCTGTAGTCAATGCTTGAGGACATGACGAGAAAAAAAAATTGATCAAACTTGTTTCAAGTAATGACAAATAAGAAGTTATGTTATCGATTATATCGTAAATATTATTGATGGCAGCATTGAATTCCTGATGCCTTTCTTTTAACAATGAAGATGATATATTCTGATAAGTCTCAATATTAAACATAATATTAGACAAATTACTAAAGCAATTAGAATATGCCTCAGTGATTATTTCTCTGATATTATCATCTTTTATGACTGAAGAAGAATTCATGGAGGAATCATTAATTTGCTGGTTGCTGGTGGAGACAACACTAGCAGTTTTCAATGTAGAAATTTCAAGATATATTATTGTAACCATTATAAATATTATGGCCAATATGATCCATGTTGTAATTAAAATGAAGCTCATACATCCTAAAGTAGATGATATATATTGAAATCTTGATTTTACCTTTAATAACTGAGGTTTATCATCTCTTACTGCTTCATTATCTTTTTGATCATTTGTATTGAGCACATCATACATCATAACATCTGGATCAGATGCATCTTCATCCTGATTACTAGCAGGCTTCTCTGTCTTCTTCTTGCTCAAATTTACAACAGCATACAATTCAGAAGTTGCTTGTTCACTCATGTTCATATAATGTTAAGTGGAAGCGTCTTATCACAAAGTAGGCCTTTATTGAAAATAAGCACATTCAAACTTCCTGTTAGGAAGTGACCTTAAAACACGTCTTTCATAAGATCATGTTGATGCTTGCACAAATATAGATTGTTTCTCCTAACAAAATATAACTCTCTGACTTACATTGTTCAGTGTTCTGTGCATGTTGTTATTTTTGTTGGGGAGGAAAGCATACTTGAGGAGGTTATTATTGTAATGAGAGATTGGGAATGGAAAAAATGAAGAAGCCCTAAAACACTTAATTAGCACTCTCAATTTAATAATGAAGCTGGCTAGCTATTCATCTTAAATTCATAATGCTACTTTTTTGGGGGGTGTACAATTACAATCAAGTACCTAAACAAAATCACACCTGATTATGTATTTTGACAGTTGATTTAATATACAGTCACTTATAGCAAAGCATTTGTGTTGCTTTTGCTCTGGTGTAGAGTAGTTTAGTAGCTTAAGTTATACCTCTCCAACTAGCCTCATTTGTCATTGGGTAAAAATATGGAATATTTGTATCATACCAAATTAGCATAGAGTGGTGAACAGGAAAATCAGAATGGTGTCTACTTATTTAAATGGCATAGAGCTCCCTTTGTTATTTTGTAAATTTACTATAAGAAGTTCTTCTAAATAAATCTTTGCAGATAGTGCAGAAAGATTGTGTAAATGACACTTATTTTTTCTATTATTTGTGTTCAGGATCAATTGGGCCCACCCATACCGACACATCTTCCTACATGACTGATATGGGTTGGTTAAGTGTACAAGGCAATGAAAAATAATGATAATGGGTTGAAATAGATCTTATTATTTCTCTTTCTGAATGAAATTACTACTTACCTCAATTTCCTGAGTATTGGTAATTTCTGTAGTATCATAATTAAGTTACTTTGACTATCTGAATTACCTTGAATTCTTGACAAGCTCTCAGCTACAATAACAAAAGACCATCAATTTTAGTACACAAATACAAAATTACTTTCTTACGCAATATTTCTCAATAATTAATTCTTACATTTCCATAATAATCACAATCATAATTTATTTATTTCATTCATTTGTACCCAGGTTCAATTGATTACTATTTTAGATATGGAAATGCAAAGATAAAATTTTGAGAGATATTGCATTAAAAGAGAAATAGTAAGATCTATTTCAGCCAATTATTTTTATTTCCTGTTGCCTTGTTCACTAAACATACTTATGCATTTATTGTTTAGTCACCATTTTTTAATAAATTCAATGAAAAGAAGAGCAGGAGTCTAGTTAGCTAATTGACATTCATCACATCAGTCAACAATTTCTTCAGACGCAGGTGTTGGTGATATTTACAGTTACATACTAAGCCATAACCAATGTTGATGCCATGGAGATAACATTGAGTTTATTATTATATAATTTCACTGTAAGGCTCTATTTACACTCAGCCTGTCGCTCAAGTGGATTTGCTTGTGTATATAAAATAGACAGCTCATGAATGATTTTGCCATTGTGATATGTGCAAAAAGTAGTATAATTATAAATTATATATTCTTAAAATACTGCACCAGCAAAAGTCACGAATTAATTAATATTTTTGTAGCTAGTGCCCATTGCTTTTTTTAATTAATTATTATAATAACATGTTTACAATTTCAATTTAAAAATGGTGAACAATACTATCTCAATGATTATAGTAATGCTTGGCTGAAATATTTGAAAGCACTCTTGTTCAATCATAATAAATAATGTAACAGAAATAAAACTATGGTTGGTAGAATATTTGTCTTTAGCTGCATAT